>Ga0182030_10001712_pt1 | contig 45724 bp, 39 predicted proteins | sample 812S3MmetaG_FD_121299 | JGI IMG/M metagenome (GOLD analysis project Ga0182030, IMG submission 121299) | Permafrost microbial communities from Stordalen Mire, Sweden - 812S3M metaG (Illumina Assembly) | ecosystem: Environmental > Terrestrial > Soil > Wetlands > Permafrost | place: Sweden...
CCGCACGGTACCGCGCGCCGACCGCATCGTGGGCCCGGGCAACATCTACGTGGCGGCCGCCAAGAAGCTCTTGGCGGGCGAAGTGGGCATCGATTTTGTGGCCGGACCCACGGAAATTCTGATGGTGGCGGCGGAGGGCGATCCGCGGCACATCGCGGCGGACCTGCTGGCGCAGGCCGAGCACGACGTGGATGCGTCGGCCGTGCTGCTCACCACCTCTAAGCGTCTCGCCGCGGCGGTCGTCAAGGAAGTGGAGCGGCAACTGGGGGACTTGCCGACTGCCAAAGTGGCGCGGCGCGCCATCGAACGGAATTCCGCCATCCTGCTGGTGAGTTCTCTCGAGGAAGCCATGGATATCGCCAACCGGTTCGCCCCGGAGCATCTCAGCATTCCCGAAGAGAAGTGGCTGCCGCTGGTGCGCCACGCGGGCAGCGTTTTCGTCGGTCCGAACAGCCCGGAAGCGGCAGGCGATTACGCGTCCGGTCCCAACCATGTGCTGCCCACCAGCGGTGCGGCGCGCGTGCGCGGCGGTCTGGCTGTAACGGATTTCCTGAAAGTGATCTCGGTGCAGGAATTAAGCAGGCGCGGCCTGGAAGGGCTGGCCCCGGCCATCACCACCCTGGCGCGCGCCGAAGGTCTGGAGGCGCATGCGCGCTCCGTGGAGATGAGGACCGGTGGCCGTTAAGAAACCCAGGTTGCCCAAGGGAGCCATTCAGCCGCGGCCCGCCGTATCGGCCATGGCGCCTTATTCGCCGCCCACCGGCGGCCGCACCGGCAAACTGCGACTGGATTTTAATGAGAACACCGTCGGGTGTTCGCCACGCGTCATTGCGGCCATTCGCGATCGCGTAGAGGCCGGCATGCTGGCCGTTTATCCGGAATACGGCGCCGCCAAGGAAGCCATCGCGCAGTACTTTCGGGTCCGCCCGGAACAATTCGTTTTCACCAACGGCACCGATGAAGCCATCCAGGTTTTCATCAACACCTATGTCGACGACGGCCAGGAAGTGGTGGTCCTTAAGCCCGCCTACGCCATGTATCGTTTCTATGCCGAAGTGGCTGGAGCGGCCATCAAAGAAGTGGATTATCCCCAACCGGGGATGGAATTCCCGTTGGAGGAATTCCTGCGGGCGATTACGCCGCGGACCCGCGCCGTGCTGCTGGCGAATCCCAACAACCCCACCGGTACGGGCATCTCACTGCTGGGGATTGAGCGCATTTTGCATCGCGCGCGCCACGCCGCGGTGCTGGTCGACGAAGCCTATTACGAATTCTGCGGCGTCACCGCGGTGACTGAGATTGAGCGCGTGCCGAATCTGTTTGTCTGCCGCACGTTTTCCAAGGTCTTCGGCATGGCCGCCATGCGCCTGGGGTGCCTGTTTTCGCACCAGGCCAATATCGAGTATCTGCACAAAGCGCAGTCTCCTTACAGCGTCAACGCCCTGGCCGTGGAAGCTGCGCTGGCCGCAGTGAAAGATACCGCCTACGTCGAGAACTACGTAGCGGAAGTGCTGGCCGCGCGCGAATTGCTTTGCTTCGGCCTGGAACGGCTGGGAATCCGCTACGTGCCGAGCTCGGCGAATTTTGTTCTGGGACACTTCGGCGAGCGCGCCGTGGAAATTCGCGACGCGCTGCGCGCGCAGGCCATTCTGGTGCGCGACCGCAGTTACGAAGCACCTGGCTGCGTCCGCATTACCGTGGGGACACGCGAGCAGACGCGCCACCTGGTGGCGGCGCTGGAGGAAATCTGGAAACGATGAAGCCGATTCTGGTTTTCGATATGGACGGCGTGCTGGTGGACGTCACCGAATCCTACCGCGAAACCATCGCGCGCACCGTCGAACACTTCGCCGGTGTTCAGGTGGCGCCGGAGCAGATTCAGGATTACAAAAACCAGGGCGGATGGAATGACGATTGGCAGCTTTCGCACCACATCATAGGGCGTGCCGGCGTGGACGTGCCCTTTGAAACCGTGAAGGCGTATTTCCAGGAACTCTTCCTGGGCGATGGCAGCAACGGCATGATCTTGCGGGAACGCTGGGTGGCGCGGCCGGGCGTGTTGGAAAAACTGATCGGGCGTTTCCAGTTGGCGGTCTTCACGGGGCGGCCGAAAAAGGAAGCTGCCCTGACGCTCTCGAGGTTCGCCGCCGATCTGGTTTTCCACCCCGTCGTAGGCATGTACGAAGTGGAGAATCACAAGCCCGCGCCCGACGGTCTATTGCAGATCGCGCAACAGAACCCGGGCGCCGAAATGTTTTACATCGGAGATACGGTAGACGACGCGCGCGCGGCCCGGTCCGCCAGGGTGCCGTTCGTCGGTATCGCGGCTCCGCAAAATCCGCGCTACATCGACCTGGTTTTCCTGTTCCAGGAGGAAGGCGCCTATGCCATCGTCGACGACATCAATTATCTGGAAGAGGTATTGGAGCAATGAGAAAAGCAGCCTTGCGGCGCGATACCAAAGAGACGCAAATTGCCGGCGGGCTGAACATCGACGGCCACGGAAAGTACGACGTCTCGACCGGCATCCGTTTTCTGGATCACATGCTGGAACTGTTCGCCCGGCACGGTGGCTTCGACCTGGCGATTCACGCCAGGGGAGATCTGGACGTGGATCAGCACCACACCGTGGAAGACGTCGGCATCGTGCTGGGCCAGTTGTTTTCGCAGGCCTTGGGCAATCGCAAGGGCATCAACCGTGCCGGATATTTTGTGATGCCGATGGATGAAACGCTGGCGGTGGTAGCGGTGGACTTGGGTGGCCGCCCCGCGCTGGTGTACAGCGACCGCGTCAAAGTGAGGCTGGTGGGCGATCTGCAGAGTGAACTGCTGGAAGATTTCTTCAGCGGTTTCGTGGCTCACGCGGGCGCCAACCTGCACGCCAAGGTGCTTTACGGGCGCTCCAACCACCACAAAGTGGAAGCCATCTTCAAATGTCTTGCGCGGGCCATGCGATATGCCTGTTCCAAGGACCGGCGGATGAAAGCGCAGTTGCCTTCCACCAAGGGGTTGCTGTGATTGCGGTCTTCGATTACGGCGCAGGCAACCTGCGGAGCGTGGAGAACGCTCTCGAAGAACTGGATTGCCCCTATACCCTGGTGCGCGACGCCGCCGGACTCCGCGCTGCCAACAAAATCCTGTTGCCGGGTGTCGGCCACTTCGGCCAGATGATGCGCGCTCTGGACACCCTGGCCGTGCGCGACACTTTGTGCGAACGGATCCGCGCGGGCATCCCGTTCCTGGGAATTTGCCTGGGCATGCAGGCTCTGTTCGAAGGCAGCGACGAAGCGCCCGGCGAACGCGGCCTCGGGGTTTTCCCGGGCCGCGTGGTGCGTTTCCCGCGGGAGGCGCGTGTCCCGCACATGGGATGGAACCATCTGGATGTGCGCGCCAGTTCGCGTTTGTTGAACGACGTTGGTGAAAGTCCGTACGTCTATTTCGCGCACAGTTACTATGTCCCCGAGATGCAGTATGCCGCGGCCACTTGTAACTATGAAGTAACTTATACGGCCGCGCTAGAACACGAGACCATTTTCGGCGTACAATTCCATCCCGAAAAATCAGGCGCCGTCGGCCTGGGAATTGTCAGAAACTTTGTGACTCTATGAGGCAGCCTTTGAATAACAATAACTCGCAGCCTCATTTGGCACAGGGTGCTCGGTGCCACTGTCCTTCAAGCGCCTCGGCAGAGTCGTCGAGTTTTCCGCCTTTAAGCCCCGTAGGGCCGCCAGATCATAGCCCACGGCGCAAGCCGTGGGAACCCTGTAGAAGAAACTTAGCCCCGGAACGGGGCGAAAGGATCACGCGGCCCGCAACTTTCGCCCCGTCCCGGGGCTGGCAATTCCGTGGTCCGGACCCACGACTCGCGTCGTGGGCTATGTTCTTTCGCCCTTCGGGCTATTTTCCGTTCCTAGCTGCGTTGAGTGACAGTCAGTCCCCGCTGCCGCCGGCTTTCACCCGTTCCGCCGCCTCAATCCCCCCGGAGTCCCGATGTTAGCCAAGCGAATTCTCCCCTGTCTGGATGTCACCGGCGGCCGCGTGGTCAAGGGCACGAACTTCGTCAACCTGCGCGACGCCGGCGATCCCGTCGAACTGGCCGAGCGCTACAACCGCGACGGCGCCGATGAGTTGGTGTTCCTCGACATTACAGCGTCCAGCGACGCCCGCGCCATCATGGCCGATGTCGTGGCTCGCACCGCGCGAAAGGTATTCATCCCGCTGGCCGTCGGTGGCGGCATCCGTTCCGTCGCCGATGCGCGGGGTATCCTGCTGGCCGGCGCCGACAAGGTCTCTGTGAACACCGCCGCGGTTCGTAGGCCGGAACTGATCACTGAGCTCTCCGAAGAATTCGGAGCGCAGGCCGTGGTGCTGGCGATTGACGCACGGCGCAACGCTCGCGGTGCCTGGAGCGTGTTCACTCGCGGTGGGCGCGACGACGAAGCCATGGATGCCGTCGCCTGGGCCGCGCGCGGTGAGGCCTTGGGCGCCGGCGAAGTGCTCTTGACCTCCATGGATACCGATGGTGTGCAGGAGGGTTTCGATTGCGCGCTTACCTCGGCCGTGTCGCGCGCTACCCATATCCCGGTCATCGCCAGCGGCGGGGCAGGGAAGCCCGAACACTTTGTCCGCGTCTTAACGGAGGGCTGCGCCGATGCGGCGCTGGCCGCGTCCATCTTCCATTACGGCGCCTACACAGTCAACCAGTTGAAGGAAGAGTTGGACAAGCGCGGCATCGCCGTGCGGGTGGCGCCGTGATTATTCCCTGCATCGACCTCATGGAAGGCAAAGTGGTCCAACTGGTGCAGGGCCGCGAAAAGGCCCTGGAAGGCGGCACCGTGGAGGAAATGCTGCGTCAGTTTGCCGCCTTTCCACAGATTCAGGTCATCGACCTGGATGCCGCCCTGGGCCGTGGCTCGAACGACCAGTTGGTGCGCCTGGTGGCCGCCGGCTCGACCGCCCGCGTGGGTGGCGGCGTCCGCACGGTGGATCGCGCGCGCGCCCTTCTGGAGCAGGGCGCTCATCGCGTGATTGTGGGCACGGCGGCGTTCGGATCGGCCGGTGTCAATGTGGAGTTTCTCGAAACGCTGCGGCGCCAGGTGGGCCGCGAGCGCGTCGTGGTGGCGCTCGATTCCAAGGGCGGCCGCATCGTGGTGAAGGGCTGGCGCGAATCCACCGGTCTGGCGGCCGAAGACGTCCTGAGCGCGCTCACCCCGTATTGCGTGGGCTTCCTGTGCACCTACGTGGATAAGGAGGGTATGATGCAAGGCACCGATCTGGATTGGTTCCGGCGTCTCCGCGCCGCCACGGACCTGGAACTCACAGCCGCAGGCGGAATTACCACCCTCGAGGAAGTCCGGGCGCTTCTCGATATGCACGTGAATGCCGCATTGGGAATGGCGATTTACACCGGCAAGCTGGGCCTGGATGACTTAGCCGCCCTACAGTAACTCGACGAACCCGAGTCACTCAACCCGCTGCCTGAGTCACCCGGCCACCCGCGCATACATCTCTAACAGTCCCTGTAGCGGAATTTGTTCCGCCCGCAGTCCGGCTTCGGGCCAGGCGTCCACGGTCTCTTTTCCGTAGGCCTCCGCCAGGTTGTTCCGCACGGTCTTGCGCTTGTGCGCGAAGCACAGCCCGGCGAAACGCAAAAAGCCCTCGGGGTCTGTAGGTGCAACCGGCCGCGGCTCCAGCAGCACTACCGCCGAATCCACCTTCGGGGGTGGATGAAACGCCCCTGGTTTCACTTCGAACAACTGCCGCGCCGTGGCATACAGCGCCGTCTGTACCGTCAGATACCCATAGCTTCGTGTGCCGGGTTCCGCCACCAGGCGTTCCGCGACCTCTTTCTGCATCAGAAAGACGGCACGCGGAAGGCGCAGCCGCGCGGTCTGTTCCAGGATGGGAGACGTGATGTAGTACGGCAGATTTCCGGCCACCGGCACCGGGCCCCATTGCGCCAGATCGGTGGTCAGCACGTCCGCGTGTACAATTTCCAGGCGAGGCTCAGCCCCGAATTTGCGGCGCAGGTGTTCCACCAGGAGAAAATCCACTTCAACCGCGACCACGCGATCGGCGCGCTTGAGCAGTTTCTCGGTAAGAGCGCCGCGCCCCGGTCCAATCTCCACCACCAGTGCCGCCCGGTTCGGGCATGCCGCCGCGGCGATGCGTTCCAGGACGGATCCCTTGATCAGAAAATGTTGACCGAGTCTTTGCCGCGACACTCCGCGCCGCTAGCCGCGCACCGTGGCGCTCGGGCAGGATTGCACCACGCGAATGGTGCCTTCGGTCGGCACACCGAGTTCGGTCGCCGGTTGGAATTGCCCCAGCATGATGATGCTCTTCATGTCGGGAGTCAGTTCGCCCCGCACCACCGACCAATTCACCACGCGCCCGGTCGTGTCAATCGTCATATCGACGACATTGTAGTATTCTGAAGGCGCCGCGTTGGGCTGTTCGATGCGCGGGAAATCGTCGTCCGCATCCGCCACCTGGTCCCACGGATTGGTCACCATCTTGCCCACCGGCGCGGTATAAAACGTGGAAAGCTCACTGCCCCGGATGTCATGCGAAAAACTCAGCCTGGGAACCAGCAGCGTAAAAATCAGCAAGGTGGAGAGTACGCCCCCCGTAAACGGCAACGCCACCGGCCGCATCATGTTGTCGAACGCCAGTTCCATGCGCGATACCCAACGCGCCAGCCGGACCGACAGGCTCACCCGGTTCAGCACGCGCTCGCGCTCGTGCGACGCCAGCACACACAGTTCCGCCGCCAGTTGCGGCGGGATCGCCGGCTCCGCCAGCGCGCGTACCATCACAACCTGCTCCCGCATCCTCTCGAAGCGCGTTCCGCAAGGGCGGCAGGTTTCGAAGTGCGCCAATATGTTCTCCCGGTCCTCAACCGGCAATTTGCCGTCGAGAAGCAAGGAAGTCCGCTTTTGCGCGTTTTCACATCTCATAACATCTTCTCTGCCGTTTCAGGCATGAATCGCAGGACCGGCCCTGGTTTCAGGCTTCCCGCGAGCTCTTCCCGCAACGCCTCCCGGCCCCGCAGGATTCGAGATTTTACTGTCCCCAAAGATACCGCCAGCACTCCGGCGATCTCTTCATAACTCAAGTCCGTGATGTCCCGAAGCACCACAGCCTCTCGGAAGATCGGGCTGATCCTTCCCAAAGCCGCTTCAATCGCCGTGCGTTGTTCGGCATCCAGCACCACGTCATAGGGCGAACGGCCACTGTCCGGTATGATCTCCTTCCAGTTGCGCGATTCCTCCGGCGAAGAGTCCAACTCCACTTCCGCTCTCCGATGCCGGAAAAACCACCGCCGCGCGTTGTGCGCTTCATTCACCGTAATCCGGTAAATCCACGTGCGTAGCGAACTGTTGCCTTGAAAACTACTAATATTGCGAAACACCTTTAAGAAGACTTCCTGCACCACGTCACTGGCTTCCGATGAGTTATCCAGCAAGCGAACGGACAGCGCATAAACTGGCTGCTGGAAATTGTGAACCAGTTCCTCATACGCCCATGACGCGCCCGTACGAAGGCCTTCTACAAGACGGAGTTCGTCCGCCGCGGCACCCTTGGGCGCCCGGTCCGAGCTTAAGTCCAGGATCGAGGTGGCCACCCCTTGCCTCACTTTCAACCTGACTACAACCTAGCAGGAAAAAAAGCCGCTTGCAAAGGTATAGACACCACCACCGCGAGGAAAGTTCCGACGCTGCCCAAGTGCCGTCAAATCAAGGCCGTGTTCAAGCCCCGGGCCCCTGGCGATGGCAATTCCAGTTGGGGGTCGGAGTGTTACCGCCAGCGAACCGGGGCTCGCTACAATAGACGACAGGATGCTGGTTTCGATAGCCCCGCGGTTGGAACGGCCCCGTTGGCTGCGTGCGCCCGCGCCCGCCGGCCGGAATTACCAGGAACTCAAAGGCCTGATCGACCGCCTGCGCCTGCATACCGTTTGCGAAAGCGCCGCCTGCCCCAACGTGGGCGAGTGCTGGAACCAGCGCACCGCCACCTTTATGATCCTGGGGAACGTCTGCACCCGGCGCTGCGGTTTCTGCGCTGTGCAAAAAGGCCCACCCCTGCCCGTCGATTACGATGAGCCCAACCGCGTGGCCCAAGCTGTGGAAGCCATGGGCCTGAAGTTCGCCGTCATCACCAGCGTCAACCGCGACGACCGCGACGATGGTGGCGCCGAACTCTTCACCCTGGTCATCCGCGCCATCCGCGCCCGCGTTCCCGGCTGCGGCGTGGAAGTCCTGGTTCCCGATTTTCAGGGCGACCTGGGTGCCGTCGCCACCGTCGTCGACGCCGCGCCCGACGTTTTCAATCACAACACCGAAACCGTGCCGCGGCTCTATCGCCAGGTGCGCCTGGGCGCCCGATATCAGCGCTCGCTCGACGTGCTGGCCGCCGCCAAACGGCTGTGTCCCGCCATGCCGACTAAGTCCGGCCTGATGCTGGGCCTGGGTGAACGCATAGATGAAACCCTGGCCGTGATGCGTGACCTGCGCGCCCACCATGTGGAGATCCTCACTCTGGGCCAGTATCTGCGCCCGTCGCCGAAGCATCTGCCGATTGTGCGCTACGTGGCGCCCGAAGAGTTCGATGACCTGCGCCGCGCCGGCCAGGAAATGGGCTTCGCTCACGTGGTAGCCGGTCCGCTGGTGCGAAGCTCCTACCACGCCGCCGAGTCTGTAAAGTAACTCCAGCCGGCGGGCACGGCGCCGCGCTCTGAGCCGGAGACATTTTGCATGGCTTTCCCCCGGTAACCCCGCCGTCATGAGAAAATAAAGCACATGCATCTCGGTATCTGGGTTGGCCGGGCGTTACTCTGCCCGGTGGTCTGAAACTATGCCACGCATACTCGATTTGATCGATTCGCCCGACCACGTCAAACGGCTCTCCATTCCAGAGCTGGAGCTATTGGCCGGTGAAATCCGCGAGGAACTGATCACGGTGCTGTCCAACAATGGCGGGCATCTCGGTCCCAATCTCGGCGTGGTTGAGCTTTCCATCGCCCTGCATTACGTCTTCTCCACGCCCGCCGACAGCCTCCTGTTCGACGTCAGCCACCAGGCTTACATTCACAAGCTGCTAACCGGACGGCGTGAGCGTTTCTCCACCATCCGCACTCCCGGCGGCCTCAATGGCTTCATGCTGCGTACCGAAAGTGAGCACGATTCTTATGGCGCCGGCCACGCCGGCACGGCGCTTTCCGCCGCACTCGGCATGGCCGTGGCCCGCGACAAGACCGGCGGCAAGGAACACGTGGTGGCCGTCGCCGGCGATGCTGCCTTCACCTGCGGCATCACCTATGAAGCGCTCAATAACATCGCCCACCACACTCGCCGCATGATTGTGGTGCTCAATGATAATGAGTGGTCCATCGATAAGAACGTCGGCGCCATCGCCAGCTATCTCCACGGCATCGTCACCAGCCCCCGGTATGATTACCTGCACGACCGAGCCGGTAAGTTCGTCGAAATGGTCGGCGGTAAGATCGCTCTCAAAATGGCGCGCAAAGCCGAAGAGGCCGCCAAGAGTATGTTGTGGCCCAGCGTCATCTTTGAAGAGCTGGGACTCAAATACTATGGCCCGATCGACGGCCATGATGTATCGACATTAATTAAGACGCTGGAGTTTCTCAAGAAGCAGGACCGCCCGGTGCTGTTACACGTACTCACTCAAAAGGGCAAAGGCTTTGAGCCGGCTCTGCAGAAACAGAAAAAGTTTCACGGCCTGGGCCCCTATGATCCGGAAACCGGCGAAACCAAACCGCTCAACCGCCGCACTTACTCGGAAGTCTTCGCCGATACCATGGTGAAGCTGGCTCACTATAATGACAAGGTGGTGGCTATCACCGCGGCCATGCCCAACGGCACCGGCCTAGACCGCTTCCAGCCCCACCATCCCGATAAGTTCTTCGACGTCGGCATTGCCGAGGAACACGCCGTCTTATTCGCCGCCGGTCTGGCGGTCAAAGGTTTCAAACCGTTCTGCGCCATTTACTCCACCTTCCTGCAGCGCGCCTTCGATCCCATTGTTCATGACGTCTGTCTGCAAAACCTGCCGGTGGTTTTCTGCATGGACCGCGGCAGCCTGTCCGCCGACGATGGCCCCACCCACCACGGTCTCTTCGACATCAGCTATCTCCGCGGCATCCCCAACATCGTCCACATGGTGCCCAAGGACGAAGACGAACTGGCGGATATGCTCTTCACCGCCATGCATTGGAACGGTCCCATCGCCGTTCGCTACCCGCGTGGCGTTGGTCCCGGTACGCCCGTCAAGGACGTTCCCTGCCTGATTCCCATCGGTAAAGCCGAAATCATCCAGAACAGCGACAATGACCGCGTGGCTATCTTCGCCTTAGGCGCACTGGTCCCCATGGCCGAAGAGATCGCGCTCAAATTGGGCAGCGAAGGCATCTCCGCCGCCGTCATCAACGCGCGTTTCACCAAACCCATCGATGTCGAAATGCTGGAATTCTTCGCCCGCAGTGTCGCCGTCATCATGACTCTGGAAGACCACGTCCTGCGCGGCGGTTTCGGTAGCGCCGTCCTGGAAGAGTTGAGTAACTTGAATCTCTCAACTCCGGTGGTCCGAATCGGCTGGCCCGACCAGTTCATTGAGCACGGCAAAATCGAGCCGCTCCGCGCCAAATACGGCATCACCGCCGAAGCGGCCATCGAGAAACTGCGCCCCGTGCTGGCTGGCGCCGCAAAGAGCGCCCAGGTGGTTGGAGTACGGCCTGGCGATTGACATCGCACTGTGCGCGCGAGTACACTCCGGAATGCTCGCTCAAAGGAGACTGCCGATGTTGAAGTTCATGTTGCTGACCGGATGTGTGGGCCTGATGGCTATGACCATGGCCTGCACCAAAGATACCAGCGTCGCCGATACGCAGACGATCAAAGATAAGGAAGTTGCCTGGAGCAAGGATGCGGGTGCGAAAGATATGGCCAAATTCGCATCGTATTATGCCGACGATGCCACTCTGATGCTTCCCAACGAGCCCATCCTTCACGGCGCTTCCAATATCAAGGCGGCCATGAGCGCCATCATGCAGGATAAGAACTTCGCTCTTTCGTGGGAGTCGCAGAAAATTGAGGTTTCCGGTGATCTGGGATACTCCCAAGGCACTTACTCCATGACCATGTCCGACCCCAAGACCGGCGCTCCCGCCACCGACAAGGGCAAGTACTTGACCGTTTTCAAACGCCAGGCTGATGCCACCTGGAAAGCCATCGAAGACATCATCAACAGCGACCTGCCCGCCGGCGGCAACTAAGACTTAGCACCCTTCGGCCGCGTCCCTAGGCCTTCGGCTCTCTCACCTTGGCTTTGATGAAGTCCATCTCCACCTGCTTGGGGATGCCCGGCTCGAAGCACCTGCGGCACCGGGCTTCGTACATATCGGAGCCCGCCACCACAATCAGGTCGTCCGACCCGCGCAGCCTTTGCGTGTGTTTGGCCGGGTTCCCGCAGCGCACACAAATCGCCAGTGTCTTGGTGATGGCTTCGGCGTGCGCCAGCAGGTCCGGAATCGGCGCAAACGGACGCCCCATGTAATCCGTGTCCAGCCCGGAGATGATCACCTGCTTGCCGCTGTCGGCCAGGCGCTGCGCCACCTCCACCAGTCCGGCGCCCATGAAGTTGGCCTCGTCGATCCCTACTACTTCCGATCGCCAGTCGATACGCTCGGTGATCTCCTCCGCGTTGGCCACCACCTGCGACTTCATGCGCAGGTCGCCGTGCGACACAATCTCGTCATCGGAATAGCGCTTGTCGATGGTCGGCTTGAAGACTTCCACCCGCTTGCGTGCGATCATGGCGCGGCGCAGGCGCCGGATCAACTCTTCGCTCTTGCCCGAGAACATGGGCCCGCAGATCACTTCAATCCATCCAACGTTGCCAGTGATGATATCCATAGGAACCGTTCAGGATGGCACAAATCAAGACCGCGAATCCAGTGGCCTCCGGCAGATTGGTAATCCTGCTGGTGGCCCGTGTCATAATGAGCGGACATGCATTGTCCTGCCCTGCTCTTGATTACCGCGCTCACCTGTTTCGCCGCTTCCACCATGCCTCCGGAAGCCGATCAGCGGCTGGCTCACGATATCTTTAAGGAGATCGTCGAGATCCAGTCCGGATACACTACCGGCGCCACCACGCCCGTGGCCGATGCCATCGCGCGGCGGTTGCGCGCGGCCGGCTTCCCCGATTCCGACATCTTCATCGGCGGCGCCATCCCCAAGAAGGCCAACATCGTGGTGCGGTACCACGGCACCGGCAAGCTCAAGCCCATCCTGCTGCTGGCGCATGAGGATGTGGTCGAAGCCAGGCGCGAAGACTGGAGCCTCGACCCGTTTGTGCTCACCGAAAAGGACGGCTACTTCTACGGACGCGGCACGGCGGACGATAAAGCCCAGGCCGCCGTGTGGATCGCCAACCTGATTCGCATGAAGCGCGAAGGCTATCGCCCGGACCGCGACATCATCGTCGCGCTCACCGCCGACGAAGAAGGCGGCGGCCCATATAACGGTGTGGACTGGCTGCTCAAGAACCATCGCAACCTGATTGACGCGGAGTTCGCGCTGAATGAAGGAGGCAAAGGCCAGCTAGCCGACGGCAAGCGGATCTCGAATGACATCCAGGCCGCCGAAAAGTGGTATCTGGATGTGCGCCTGGAAGTCCACAACAAGGGTGGACACAGTTCCATGCCGGTGCCCGATAACGCCATCTATCACCTGGCCGGAGCGCTGGTGCGGCTGAGCCAGTTTGGATTCCCGCCCAAGACCAACGAGGTAACCAAGGCGTATTTCAGCGGCATGGCGAAGACCGATACCACCGCCGCCAATGCCGACCTGGCCAAAGTGGCGGAGGGCGACCGGGCCGCCATGGCGCGCATTGCGAAACTATCGCCGCTATGGAATTCCATGCTGCGCACCACCTGCGTGGCCACTATGCTGGAGGGCGGGCACGCCCGCAACGCGCTGCCGCAGCTCGCCGCCGCCAACGTCAACTGCCGCGTGGCGCCCGGCGATTCACTGGAATATGTGATGGACACTCTGAAGAAGACCATCGCCGACGATCAGGTGCTGGTTGCCGTGGCGAACCAGGAGGCGGAAGCCGCCGCTTCGCCGCTGCGCCCCGATATTCTGCACGCCATGTCGCGCATCACCGATTCCATGTGGCCCGGCGTCATCGTGCTGCCCACCATGAGCACCGGCGCGACCGACGGCCGCATGCTTCGCCTGGCCGGCATCGCCACATACGGCGTGCAGGGTTTCTTCATCGAGCGGGACGACAACCGGGCGCACGGAAAAGACGAGCGCATGCTGCAACGGTCGTTTTATGAAGGGCAGACGTTTTTGTACGAACTGGTGAAGGACCTGGCGACCGCAAAATAGCGGCCCCTGCATGAAGTGGGACATCGTTTTTCGTCGTCTGTCATTTTCGCCGAGGCCGCCGCGCGACAGACGACAAAAGGCGATCGTCTGTCCCACCTTTGCTTATTGCCTTCTTGTCGGAACCAGCACTTTTCAGCCGCCAGGCCGTCTGCAGCGCGGCTTCCAGGATGTCCGGCGTCACCTTCGCCAGACAGACGCGCGCTGAGCCCTTGCGTCCCCATCCGCCCGGAACGGGAGAAAAAATCTCTGGCTCGTCCTGAACCATGCCGGCCTGTTGTTCGGGGTTCAGCAGCAGAACGCCGAAGCCTTCCCGCTCCAGCGACAGAGTGGCGAAGATTTTTCCACCCACACGAAAATCGGCGTTGCCGAAGTGCGAACCTTCCGCGGTGTTGGCGAAGCTGAGAGCGATGCGTCGAAAATCGGCGCCAGTCACGCCTTCCATTTTATATCATGCACCGTGGATTCCAGGGTGTCCAGGGCGCCGGCGAAGAAGTGGTCGGGGGATTCAATCCAGATCAACTGCTTGGGCTCGGCGAAGCGCGCGTAGGCCGTTTCAAATTCGGCGCGTGGGGCGTACTCATCCCGCGTGCTCTGGATGAACGTCTTGGGAACCGGGCAGGTCTCCAGATATTCGAACTTACCCAGCCGCGGCGAGAAGCCCACGGCCAGCAGGTATTGCGCGGCCATGCCTTCATCGCAGGCTAACTCCGTAGCCACGTGCGCACCGAAGGAGAACCCCGCCAGCGCGTTAGGCAGATCGGGATAGCGGGCGCGCAGCCAGGCCAGCGCGGCGCGGGCATCTTCCAGACCTTCGGGGATGCCGGCTTTGCGGAAATTGAAGCGAAGCACCGCGGCGCCCGAATCGCGCAGCGCCCGCGCCATCCGGTAGACCACTTTGTTGTGCAAGGTGCCCCCATATAGCGGGTGCGGGTGGCAGACCAGCGCGGAAAAGCGCGGCGCCTCATCGCCGGGCTCTTCCAGCAACAACTCGATGGGCCCCGCGGGACCGGCCAGCTCCGGGCTTTGCATGCGGCGCGGCAATCAGTTGGTGCGGTAATTGGTGAACTGCATGTCAATGCCGAAATCGCTGTCGCGCAGAAGCTTGATGGCAGTCTGCAGAATGTCCCGGTCCTTACCCGAAACGCGGACGAAATCGCCCTGAATGGAGGCCTGCACTTTGAGCTTGGCGTCCTTGATGGCCTTCACAATCTCGCGGGCCTTTTCAATGGCGATGCCCTGTTGCAGGTTGATTTCCTGCTTGACCGTGGAGCCGGCGGCGGGAATGATCTCCCCATACTGCAGCCCCTTCAGCGGCACATGGCGCTTTACGAGTTTGGACTGAAGGATATCGACAACGGCCTTGAGCTTGTATTCGTCCTTGCTGGTGAGCAGGATCTTATTATCCTTCTCATTGAGCTCAATGTTGGAGTGCGAATCTTTCAAATCGTAGCGCTGCGTCACTTCCTTGAGCGCCTGCTGCACGGCGTTGAGCACTTCCGGCAGTTCAATTTTAGATACTACGTCGAAGCTATTGTCGGGCATAGACGGCCAGCTAATATGTTACTCGGAATCGGAGGGGAACTCGGGCGGCGGATCGGGACGGCTGATGTCCAGGCCTAGGATGGATCCGGAACGGATGCGCAAGGGCGTGACGCGGCGTACGGGTTCGATGGGATTCACCGGCGGCAAGGGCGCAGCCGGCTTGGGCGCCTCGGGCTGCAAAGGCGCTATGTCCGGCTGAAAGTTGCGGGGCTCCGTACTGCGGGTATGCAGGTTGGCCAGCACGCGGCGCGTGATTTGCTCCACCATCTGTTCCATGGAGGCGTCCAGTGCCACTGTAACCGCGGCGCGGATCAGGCCGGCATCCACCACGGCGATGAACGGCACTCCACCGGGAGGCGCTGGAGCCGCCGCCGCGCCGGTAGCCGCGGCGTTCGGGCCGGCCGATGCGGCACGATCGTGAGCGGCCGCTTCGGCCAGAGGCTTGATGGCCGACAGCAGGGCGCTGGCCTCGAAGGGCTTCTTCAAAGCGCCATCGGCTTCCACACGCGCGGCGCGTTCCGCATCGAAAATTTCCAGAACGCCGGCTGTCAGGATGACGCGCACATGCTTGTGGCGCGGGCTCATCTTCAGGTACTGGCAGATTTCGTAGCCGGTGCGCCCGGGCATCACCGTGTCGGCCACCACAACATCCGGATCCACATCGTCCAGGCGGATCAGCGCGGAATCGGCATTGCTGACCGTGACCACCTCATATCCCTCGTCAGTCAGAATGCGTTCGCCCATGCGCTGCGCGTGCGGACTGTCGTCAACCAGCAGGATGCGGCTCATTATTTCTTGTCGGGCGCGGTGGCGGAAGCGGCGGTGCCCTTCTGGGCAGCGGTGCTCTTCTTGTTGGACGGCCGCGGCACTTTGGCCGGCTTAGGCGGCGCGGCCACCTGCTTCAACTTCCTGTTGGACGTGGTGCCCTTCTTGCCGGCAGCGGAAGGTTGAGCCGCGGCAGTTTGGTCCTGCTTGTCTGCGGTAGCGGTGCTGGCCGCGGCGCCGGCCTTGGTCGAACCGGCGTCCGTCGCGGCGGCGCCGGCCGTGCGGGCGTCGGGACTCTTATCGAGCACGTCGGCAGATCCGGTCAGGGCGATGCCCACTTCCTGGCTCAGCGCGCCGGCGGCAGTGGCCGGAACGTCGAGCGGAACCGTGGGATGGTAATTATCCATCTGCGGCGTGCCCGATCTGGCCGCCATCGAAGTATCGGGGCGGGATGCCAGCGGACCCGTGAGCTTGCTGAGCAGACCGCGCTTGGTACGATTTTCCAATTCGAACTTCATGCGGGCATACTGCGTGGGATCGGGTTCCGGCACTGCGCGGCCCATGGCCTGCAGTTGGGCTTTGGCGTCATCCAAGTGGGCGCTCAGCGGATAATCGCGGACGATGCGCGTATAGGCATCCGCCTGGCGATTCTCAAATTTGTCTCCCATCTGCAGGTAATCGTCGGCCAGCATCCACAATGCGTCGTCGGCGCGGCTATAGAGCGGATATTGATCCACCAGGGCCTGCAGGCGGTTGGCGGAAGGAACAAAACTGCGGCCGCCCTTCTTGTTGTAGTACGTGCTCACCTTGAATTCGCCCTCGGCGATGTTTTCCTGGATTTCCAGGTCGCGCTGCAGGGCCATGGGCGCGAACTTGCTGTTGGGCCACTTGAGCAGCACGTCCTTGCAATCCGCGTCGGCTTCGCGCGCGTGCGCGGGGTCGCGGTCGGCTTTATCCATCTGCTTGTACTGCATGTCGCAGATCTTGAATTGCGCTTCCGCGGCTTCTTCCATGTTGGGGTAGAACAGGATGAAATCCTTGTACTCGGCCTCGGCTTGCGCGAAACCATGGCCGCCGCCTTCGCGCAGCCAGCTGTCCGCCACCGCCAGCTTGGCCTTGGCCAGATACTCGCTGGTGTCGTAGGTGTTCATCAGTGTCTGCAGCGTCAGGCGGGCTCGCTCAAAGCGGCCCTTCTCGATGTCGTCAATGGAAGTATCGAAGAGCACCTTGTCGGGCTGCTGCGAATCCTTGCTGATTGGGTTATCGTACTTGTGGCGGCGGCACGCGGATGCCACAAGAAGCAGCGCGGCCAACCCAAACACGGCAGCATGCCGAAGAGAATTGCGACTGATCATCGATTTACTCACCCTTAGATCTCTCTAACACTGTAGCGCGGCAGCCTGGGCCGCGATGCGCCGCATTTCGCGCGTTTCCGTTTCGGCATCGGGACTGTGAAAGATAGCCGACCCTGTGACGATCCAGTCACACCCCGCGCGCACCACATCGGCCAGGTTTTCCCGATGGACGCCGCCATCGATTTCGATCGGCAGCGCTAACCTCTTCCGGCGGCGCATCGAATCCAGCTTGCGCACCTTGTCCAACACGTAAGGGATCAGCTTCTGTCCCCCGAAACCGGGATTGACACTCATCAGCAGCACGTAATCGGCCACTGGCAAAACGTCCTCCAGGACCTCGATAGGCGTAGCCGGATTTAAGACGATACCTGCCAAGGCGCCGGCGGAGCGAATCAGGTTGAGCGTGGCATCCAGATGCCGGCAGGCCTCATAATGAACGGACACGGAATTGGCGCCGGCCCTCACAAAATCGGTGGCATACCGTTCCGGATTCTCAATCATCAGATGGACGTCGAGGTGCAGTCGCGTAGCCTTGCGCACGGACTCAACCACCGGCGGACCGATGGTCAGATTCTGTACGAAGTGGCCGTCCATAACGTCAAGGTGCAGCATGGATGCGCCGCCGCGCTCCACACGAGCAATATCTTCCGCCAGGCGGGCGAAATTCGCCGACAGAATTGAGGGAACAATTTCAAGCATTTACGGGCTGAACTCAATTTTATCATAGGCGGGGAGAATAGAGAGAAGACGCGATCGAAACGCGGAGCGTTGAGGCGCGGAGTTTAAGAACAAATTAGCGTCGAATCACCGCGGCGAAGAAGCCGTCGCCCGGGTCGCGGCCCGGGAGACGGCGGAGCGTGTCCGTGATCTGGGCGGGTGGGACGGCCGAGACAATCGATTCGTTCTCTTCCGGCTCCAAAGAGCATGTGGAATAGACCAGAATTCCACCAGCCGCCAGATGCCCAAGCGCGTTCTCAAGCAGCGCGGACTGCCGGCCATGCAGGTCGTCGAGATCCCCGGGCGTAAGTCGCCACTTGATTTCGGGATTGCGGCCCAGCGTGCCCGTTCCGGAACAAGGTGCGTCCAGAAGAATGCGGTCGAAAGGACGCGCGAAGGGCAGCGGCTGGGTGCCGTCGAGAACCAGCAGGTTGGGAGTAATGCTCTTGAGCTGGGCGATGCGGTGGAAATGAACGTCGCAGGCCGTGATGCGCACGCCCGATTCCAGCGCTTGCGCGGTCTTGTTGCCAGGCGCCGCGCACAGATCGAGCATCGTCTGCCCCGGCGCCAATTGCAGCAGCGGGATGATGGATTGCGAGCCGACGTCCTGAATGCGCCCGCCGCGCGTGTACTTCTCCGGTTCGTGAAGCGCGGCGCGGGCGATCGCGGCTGCCGCTTCAGCGCCGAAGTGGCTCTCCCAGCGGGCCAGCAGCCATTCGGGGCAGGAAAGCTCGATTTCGCGCGTGGGCCATGCGACGGCGTCCCGGTTCACCTGCCGCAGAATCGCATTGACGAACCCGGTGGCGGAGCGTTTGCGGGCGCGCTTTACCAGGTCGACGGAATCGGTGACCGCCGCGTGTGGCGGCACACGCTCCAGGTAGCGGAGCTGGTAAATGGCCATCCGAAGCGCGATGCGGACTTCCGCGTCCAGCTTCTGGCGGCGTCCGGAATAGTGCTCGATCAGATAATCAAGCTGGGCGCGAAAGCGGAGGACGCCGAAGACGATTTCGGCGGCGAGGGATGCATCACGGGGATCTAACGCGGCCGAGTGCGCCAGCAAGAGATCGGACGCCCAGGCCCCGGATTCAACGCGCCGGAGCACATCGAAGGCGAGAACCCGGGCCGGTGCAGTCATGAAGTGATGGTAGCAGCGACTGGTCTTGGTGTCTTCCTATGGTGGCTTAGGTGGCTTAGGTGGCGTGGGCGGTTCCCCCGCGCGCCGCCAATCGCCACGTACCCCCCGCGCAGTCAGGAAATGCCTTCACCCACCGAGCGGCCATTCGTCGGCACAATCCCCAGCTTCCCCATCCCCACACTCGTCCTTTCCCGTGGATCTGTGCCACCATAAAACAAATGGAATTGGAAAAGACGTTGCTGCGGAAGGTGGGGGAAGCGGTTGAACGCTTCAAAATGATCCGCGCCGGGGACCGTGTGGCCGTGGCGCTCTCCGGGGGGAAAGATTCGGCCACCATGCTCGAAGCCCTGCTGCTGCTGCAGAAGCGGGCGCCGATCGATTTTTCCGTGTGCGCGTTTACGGTGGAGCAGGGGAAATTTCTGCGGCCCATCGAACCGCTGGGCGAATACTTGAAAGAGCGCGGCGTGGATTGGACGTACTTTCGCGACGGCGCTTCCCTGCGGCTGCTCGAAGAACAGCCGGACCATGGCTGCGACCTGTGCAGTCGGTACCGCCGGCGCGCCGTGTATGAAGTCGCCAGGGGGCTCGGCGCGAATGTGATTGCCTTCGGGCATACCGCCGACGATTTCTGTGAGGCGCTGCTGCGCAATACCATGTTCACCGGGCGGCTGAGCGCGCTGCCGGCCGTGACCAATTCGCGCAACGGGGACTACCGGCTGATCCGGCCGCTGGTTTTTGTTACCGAGGACATCACGCGGGATTACGCGGCCCAAATGGGCGTTCCCGTGGTGCCCTGTGGCTGCTCACAGAAGACCGGCACCGTGCGCCGGGCGCTCCGCGACATGTTCGCCGGGCTGGAGCGGGAGTATCCGCATCTCAAAGAAAACATTCTGGCGGCGATGGGCAATGTGGACGGCAGCCGGCTGCTGGATCCGCGATTGCTGCATTTGGAAAGGCCGGAACTGCTGCCGGTCGTTACGGATCTGTAACTGCAATTTGACCCGATTGTCACAATGCGCTTACCATGGGGTTCTCTCTACCAGACCCTATGAGACTGCTTCCACGTGAAGAGAAGTTTTACCACCTGTTCCTCAAACAAGTTGAGTTGATTTCGCAGGCGGCCAGACTGCTATTGGCCGGGGTGCAGGCCGGGAATTCCCGCATGGCGGGCTGCGCCACCGAGATCAGCATCCTGGAACGCCAGGCCGATGAAGTCATCCACGAGATTTTCACCCGCCTGAACCAGACGTTCATTACCCCCATCGACCCCGAAGACATCCACAATGTCTCCTCGGCTCTGGACAACGTGATGGATGGCATTGAGGATACGGCACACCGGCTGGTTTCCTACAAGATTGATCCGATTCCGCCCAACATGGTGACGCTGGCGGAGATTGTGGCGGCGTGCGCGCGGGCGCTGCGCAGCGCGTTTGAGGCGCTGGAAAAAGGCAAGTCGCTGCAGGAGCACTCAATTGAGATCAACCGGCTGGAGAACGATGCGGACCTGATTGGACGCAGTTCCGTGGTGGACCTGTTCAACAAAGAGAAAGACCCCATCACCCTGATCAAGCTGAAGGAAGTTTACGAATTTTTCGAGAACACCATCGATTGCTGCGAGGACGTGACGGACGTGCTGCAGAACGTGACGGTGAAAAACAGTTGAGCGGCCGCGACCGCGGCGGCAATCCCGGTGCGGCGCGCGGCCCGCAAGAAAAACCATGACACCCTGGACACTGGCGTTCGTGATCGTTTCGATCGCGCTGATCTTCGACTACATCAACGGGTTTCACGACGCGGCCAATTCCATTGCGACGATTGTGGCGACACGGGTGCTGACGCCGCTGCAGGCGGTGCTGTGGGCGGCGTTCTTCAATTTCGCGGCCGCATTCGTCTTCGGAACCGCTGTAGCGAAGACGGTGGGCAAGGGCTTCGTGAATCTGAGCCTGGTGACGCCCTGGGTGATTCTGGCGGCTTTGCTGGGGGCGATTACCTGGGACCTGATCACGTGGTGGCTGGGGCTGCCGACCAGTTCCTCGCACGCGCTCATTGGCGGATACGCCGGCGCGGCGATGGCGCACGTGGCTTGGACCAAAGGCTTCCAGCACACGCTCGAAGGCCTGATTGTGGGGGAGTGGCCCCTCACGGTGCTGTTCATTTTCGCCGCGCCGCTGATCGGCATGGTTTCCGCTTACGCCCTGATGGTTGCGGTCTTCTGGATCTTTCGCTCCACTAGTCCGGCCAAGATGGACATCTATTTCCGCAAGCTGCAGCTCATCTCGGCGGCAATGTTCAGTCTGGCGCACGGCTCGAACGACGCGCAAAAGACCATGGGGTTGATCACCGGCGTGCTGGTCACTTCAGGGTTTCAGAAGAATTTCGAAGTCCCGTTGTGGGTGATTCTGGCGGCGTACATAGCCATTGCGCTTGGGACGCTGAGCGGCGGATGGCGGATTGTGCGAACCATGGGCGGCAGGCTGACGCGGCTGCGACCGAGGAGCGGATTCTGCGCGGAGACCGGCGCAGCCATTGCCGTGCTGCTGGCCACGCGCCTGGGGCTGCCGGTATCCACCACCCACGCGATTGCGGGAGCGATTGCGGGCGTAGGGAGCATCCAGCGCATGAAAGCAGTGCGGTGGGGCATGGCGGCCAACATCATGTGGGCCTGGGTCATGACCATCCCGGCCACCGCGATTATTGCCTGGACCGCATTCACCTTGCTGCATTGGGTGGGCGGAGTCTAGAGGAGTCCAGAGGTGGCGTGGGCGGTTCCGCCCGCGCCACCCATCCATTTACAGCTCGCTTGGTTCCGGCGATGCCGGGCTGGGGCGCACCGGACTGCCCGAAGGACTAAATCATGCGGTCAGACACCCTGGGGCTACCCCTGCACGCGCTGCCTGTGTCCCGCCCAGAAAGCTTCGCGGAGTTCGCGCTTGAGAATCTTCCCCGTGCCGGTCTTGGGAAGCGGATCTGTTCCGAACAGGAACTGGCGCGGCATCTTGAAGTGGGCGATGCGGCCTTCCAGGAAGGCGCGCAAACGCGGTTCGTCGAGCGAGTGGCCCGGCTTGAGCACCACGTAAGCCGCCGGTACTTCGCCCCATTTCTCGTCGGGCTTCGAAACCACGGCGCATTCCAGCACCGAGCGGTGCGCAAAGATGGCGCGCTCCACTTCGAGGGAGGAAACATTCTCGCCGCCGCTGACAATGATGTCCTTCTTGCGGTCCACAATCTGCACGTAGCCGTCCTCGTCCCATACGGCCATGTCGCCGGTGTGCAGCCAGCCGCCCGTCATGACGGCCGCGGTGGCTTCGGGCTCGCGGTAGTAGCCCTCCATCACGATGTCGCCGCGAATCACAATTTCGCCGATGGATAGCACATCGCGCGGCACATCATTCATGTCAGAGTCCACCACGCGGATCTCGCAGCCCGGCAGGGACCATCCGGTCATGGACTGGCGGCGCCAGCGGTCCGCCTCATCGGCATAGGGGACGGTGCTTTTCTGGCGGGCGGAAGTGGCCACGGGACAGGTTTCGGTCATGCCATACCCGGCTTCAACCCGGCAATGAAACAGGCCCACCAGGCGTTCCACCAGGTCCGGCGACGACGCCGCGCCGCCCAGCACAATGTGGCGCACACTGGAGACGTCGAACTCCGCGACGGTCGGTTCATTGAGCAGCGCGTTGGCCATGGTAGGGACCAGACACATGCTGTTGGCGCGCTCTTCCTGGATCAGCTTGAGCACTTCGCGCGCCTCGAAGCGCCGCACCATCACCTGGCGCATACCAAGAAAGGTGCAGGCCTGCGGACGGCCCCAGCCATTGGCGTGGAACAGCGGGATGGTGTGGAGTTCCACGTTGTGATCGTCGCTGGGGAAGATTCCGTTGCCATAGAGCGCGTGCAGATAGAGCGAGCGGTGCGAGAGCGCCACGCCCTTGGGGTTCCCAGTGGAACCGGAAGTGTAGAAGAGCTCGGCAATCGCGGTCTCGTCAATCGAAAACGGATCGGGGCGCGTCACTTTGCCGTGCGAAAGCAAAGCTTCGTAAGGCGTGCCGAACTCAATCCACGCGGCCACACCGGGGCAGGCCAGCCGCAGTTGATCGACGACGCCCGAGAACTCGGATTCGTAAATCACCAGCCTCGGCTCAGCGTGGTTCAGGATGGTGGAAAGCTCAGCGGCAGTCTGGCGCACATTCAGCGGCATCACGATGCCGCCGGACAGCAGAACGCCGAAGTAGCCTTCCAGAAGCTGATGCGTGTTGAAGCTGAGGTACGCCACTCGGTCGCCGGGAACGACGCCGGCGGCCAGCAGACCCGCCGCCAGCCGCTCACAGCGCTCCCCAAACTGGGCATAAGTGAAGCGGTTTGCGCCGCAAACGACGCCGATCTTCGAAGGATAGAGTTCCACCGCGCGGTAGAGGCAGCGGATGGGCGTCAGCGGATAATGCATGACTTCGGATTGTAGCCGAAAAAAGAAGTCAGAGCCGGAAGCGCGGTAGCCGGAACAGGGCGTCCGAAGACTACGCTCCATTTCATTTTGACTTCTGGCCTGTGACTTCTTACGCCGCCACGGCCTGTTCAATCCGATTTAGCAGGTGGCAGAGCTACTTTCCGCCTTCTCTCTCCCGATTTTCTCTTATTCTCCGCGTCTCTGCGTCTCCGCGGTGAAAATGTTTTTCTCTGTTCTCTTCATCGCGGAGACGCAGCGAACTTCCGCTTTCCCTAGTCCTTACCCGACTCGATCCGCATGCCGTAGAAGCTGCGGTAAACGAAGAAGGCTGAGATCACAAAAAATACGGCCGCCAGGCTGGTGGTGAACGCGGCGCCTTGTTTGGCGGTCAGATCCACAGCCAGCGAAACGGCCAACAGGCCGAACAGGGTCGTGAACTTAATGATGGGGTTGAGAGCCACGGAACTGGTGTCCTTAAATGGATCGCCCACCGTATCTCCCACTACGCAGGCATCATGCAGCGGAGTGCCTTTGGCGTGCAGTTCGGTTTCCACTACCTTCTTGGCATTATCCCAGGCGCCGCCGGCGTTAGCCATAAAGAGAGCCTGGTACAAACCGAAGAGCGCGATGGAGATCAGGTAGCCGATGAAGAAGTAGGGTTCCAGGAATGCGAACGACAGCGTGGCGAAGAAGACCACGAGGAAGATGTTCAACATACCCTTCTGCGCGTATTGCGTGCAGATGGCCACCACCTTCTTGGAATCCGCCACGGAGGCTTTTTCGCTGCTTTCCAGCTTGATGTTCTTTTTGATGAATTCCACGGCGCGGTAAGCGCCGGTGGTGACGGCCTGTGCGCTGGCGCCGGTGAACCAATAGATGATGGCGCCGCCGGCGATGATGCCGAGCAGGAACGGGGCGTGCATCAGCGAAAGCTTCTCCAGGTTGGTGGTGAGCTTATCGGTGAGCAGCACGATGGTGGAGAAGATCATGGTGGTGGCGCCCACCACGGCCGTGCCGATCAGCACCGGCTTGGAAGTGGCCTTGAAGGTGTTGCCGGCGCCATCGTTCTCTTCCAGATTTTCCTTGGCCTTCTCAAAATCGGCCGCGAAGCCGAAGTTCTTCTGGATGTCCTGCTTGATGTTGGGCAGGGTTTCAATCATGGAGAGTTCGTAGACGGATTGCGCGTTGTCGGTCACCGGGCCGTAGCTATCCACCGCGATGGTCACCGGTCCCATGCCGAGGAAGCCGAAGGCCACCAGGCCGAAAGCGAACACCGCCGGGGCCAGCATCAGGCCGCCGACGAACATCGTGCTCATGTAATAGCCCACGCTCATCAGGGCCAGCATCGTCATACCCAGCCAGTAGGCGCTAAAGTTACCGGCGACGAAACCGGAAAGAATGTTGAGCGATGCGCCGCCTTCGCGCGAACTGGTGACAATCTCACGCACGTGGCGCGAATGGGTCGAGGTGAAGACCTTCACGAACTCCGGGATCAGCGCGCCGGCCAGCGTGCCGCAGCTGATCACCGTGGCCAGCTTCCACCACATGTCCGAATCGCCGCCCAGGTCCGGAATCATGAACATGCTGATGATGTAGGTGAGGACGATGGAAAGGATGGAAGTGAGCCAGACGAGTGTCGTGAGCGGGGTTTCAAAGTTGAACTTCGCGGCTTCGCCGAAGCGGGCTTTGGCGATCATGCCGTTGACGAAATAGCCAACACCGGATGAGATCACCATCATCACGCGCATGGTGAAGATCCAGACCAGCAGTTGGACCTGGACGGTGGGACTAAACACGGCCAGGATGATAAAGGTGATGAGCGCGACTCCGGTAACGCCGTAGGTTTCGAAGCCGTCGGCCGAGGGACCGACGGAATCGCCGGCATTGTCGCCGGTGCAATCGGCAATCACGCCCGGGTTGCGGACGTCGTCTTCCTTGATCTTGAACACGATCTTCATCAAGTCGGAACCGATGTCGGCAATCTTGGTGAAGATACCACCGGCCACGCGCAGCGCGGCGGCGCCCAGCGATTCGCCGATGGCGAAGCCGATAAAGCAGGAACCGGCCAGCGAACCCGGGATGAAGAGCAGGATGAAGAGCATGATGAGCAATTCCACGGAGACCAGGAGCATCCCGATGCTCATACCGGCCTGCAGCGGAATGTCATAGCAGGGATACGCTTTGCCGCGCAGCGAAGCGAAGGCCGTTCGCGAGTTGGCGAAGGTATTGACGCGCATCCCGAAAGCCGCCACGGAGAAGCTGCCGGAAATGCCGACCACGCTGAAGAGCAGAATGATGACAACCTTATACGCCTCCATTTGCAGCAGGAAGCCGAAGTAGAAGACGATGATCACCGCGATGAAGCATTCCAGCAGCACCAGGAACTTAAACTGTGTGGCCAGGTAAGTCTTGCAGGTCTCGTAGATCAGCTCGGAAACTTCGCGCATGGACGAATGCACCGCCATGTTCTTGAGGCGGTTAAAAATAATAAGGCCAAATACCAGTCCCAGAGCGCTGACCACCAGGCCGGCCTTCAGGAGCGTGCTGCCGGGAATACCTCCCAGGAAGTTGACAGTGCCCAGGTCCGGCAGTTTGAGGTTCGCTTCACCGGTAGGTTGCTGCGCCAGCAGCGGGACCGAGAGCAGAAGGGATACCAGGACGGTAGAAAAAACGCGCAGGAAAAGTGCCATTCCAGTGCGGGTGTGCGGCTGCTCTCGCTCAACACGGAGCGTGTCCGTACGAATAACCATGTAAGAGAATCCTCCCGTAACGAAGCTAGTTGCTCACACAGTATAAAAGGTATTCGCATCGGAAAACAACGCACCACTGCACAATCTGCGGGATCTTGGGTCGGAATCTGATGCAGGCGGCAGAAGCGGTGGGAAAATTCCCATTCACCGGCTTCTGCGCCCTTTCTTTCCTCCGTTTTCAGATATTTATCCTGAAAAGTCCCAATTCCGCCTTTTTCGCATGCCATGCTGGAATCGGGTGGCAGTACTCTGTGCCTGTTCCAGTGCCGGCCGCGCCATCATTTTTCTCTCATGAAAACTCAAATTTGGCTTCGTTCCGCAAATTCGCCAAGCCGTCTGAATTCACGCCGGACGGCTCCGCCCCATCCACGGCCCAAGCCATTCTTTCTTTGCCACTTAGCTCCACGAATTGGCTTCGTTTGGTCAACCTTCTTCCGCAAGCCAATCGGCCTTCGTTTGGTGGCGTGGGCGGTTCCGCCCGCGCGCCCGGTGAGACAGGTCTCACGGCCTGTCGCGGGCGAAGCCCGGTCGGTCGTGAACCGCTACTCCCGCCGTTTGTGCTCAAGATCAGAACTATTGGCCACGCTGCGGCGTCCAATCACAGGATGAACTTCCGAACTCTCGCGGTCATTCTGGTAGCCGGGCTGGCGCAAGCGCAGTCCGGTGCGCCTGAATTTCGCGCTGACCGCGTGCTCGCCGGGTCCCGGGCCATCCCGCTGGTTCCGGGCTTGCTCGTTTCGATTTATGGCGCCAACCTCACCTCACAACCGGGTTGCACCGGCCAGCCCGACCCGGTGAAGCGGGAGGCGCCCAGTCCACTTCGTCCGGATCAGTCGCTGGTGGAAACACAGGTTTTCCCCAAGGAACTCTGCGGCGTGCAGGTTCTGTTGGGCGACCGGCTTTGCGGGCTGCTGTACGTCTCCCCAGGGCAGATCAATTTCAAAGTGCCGCAGGAATCGCCGATGGAAGCCACCGCGCCGCTGCGAGTGGTCGCGCAGGGCCGGAGTAGCGCGGCCGTGGAGATCCGGCTGGGCATCGACCCGGCAACCATCGCGCTGGCTGAACCGGCGCACGCCGGCGGCCCAGTGTGGATTCATATCGAAGGACCATCGTTCCCCTATTCCGGAGATGTTCACTATCCGGTGCGTACGGAGCCGGCCGATTTCGGCTGCAACGAATTCGAAGTGCGTCGAAACGGCACGCTGCTGACGCGCCTTCCGATGCGGCAGATGGGCACCATCAGAAGCGGTTCGCCGTGCGGCTATATAGGCATCCCTGGCCATGAGATTGGGCACCCGGGACGCCTGCCGTTGCATCTGCAATACAGCTTCGACCAACCTGGTCCATATGAAGTGAGGTACGCCCGTCGGCGCAACCCGGTGGGAATGACCTTCGACGACGTGCTCTTTCAAACCGCCTGGACGCGCATAGAGATTCTCCCGGCGGTTACCGCCGCGCCGCTGACACCGCCGGCCGATCCGGCCGAATTGATCGCCGATTACCTTCCCAACATTCTGGGCTTTCCGGATGAAGCGCACCTGAAGTTGGTGTCGGAATTTCTTTACGATCCGAACCCCACGATACGGCGCTATGTCGCGCAATCGCTGGGCTACTGGCCGCTGGACCAAGTCAACCCGCGGCTGGCCGAACTGCTGCGCACACGCGGGCCGAGCGATGCGCTGGTGGACGCCACCTTCCGCATCCCCGGTGCGGTGGATCAGATGCTGCCCGCGCTGCGGTCCGATAACCATGTGCTGGTGGCGGGCGCCGTGCTGGGCGTTACGCGGCTGCTGAACGCGGATCCGCCCGTGCTTTCGGATCAAGCCAGGGCGCGCGCCGAGGATGCTCTAATTGCCGCGTCCGGGAATGTGCTGCTGGTGGGCGACCTCCAAACCGTGACGAACTATGCCGGCGCGCTGGGCGCAGTCCGGGATCCGCGGGGCCGCGATCTGCTGTGGGATTTCGTGAAGCGCAACGTCGCGGCAGAGCAATCGCTGATGGCCATCACGTGGCTGAAGAATTCGGCCGATCTGCCCAGGCTGGCGACGTTGCTGGAAGTGGCGGCTCCGGCCGACACGCAGTTGCGGACCTACGCAATGCTGCCTTATGCCATCCGCCGGGCCTATGGCGATGCGGCGCTGCCGGTGCTGGAGAGTGCGCTGCGGAAATCTGGTTATACGTGGGTGCGGGTGAATTGCGCCGAAGAGCTGGTGGAAGCGGGCCGGAAGCCGGGCTTTGCGTTTATGGCGCAAGCCATTGAGCAGAATCAGAGCTACCGGCGCCAGATAGTGCAGTTCATCAAGGATCGGTTTCCAGAACTCCGCACCGCGGACGACGGCAAAGTCCTGGACTTCGTGAAAGCGCGGCAGTGAAGAGGTGGCGTGGGCGGTTCCGCCCGCGCACTAGAGGCGCAGCCGTCTGGGGGACCGGCTTCTGCCTCTTGGCCGGTCGAGCCCGGTTCCCATTAGGCTCGTGGTATTGTGACGCTCAGGATAAGACATGAACTGGACTCGCAGAGATCTGCTGAAGAGCACGCTGGCGGTTTCGGCCATCGGCGGCGGTACCGGAATTGGCGACGCGCAGACGGTACAAACTGATGCCGCGCGGCTTCCCGCTGCACAAAGCGCGGGTGTTGCCGGCGGCGGGCGCGAACGCCTGTCACTCGATTTCGGCTGGCGCTTCCACTTGGGCCACGCCAATGACCCGGCGCAGGATTTCAATTTCGGCGCAGGCGGGGAAACCTTCGCGAAATCCGGCAACGTGATTTCAGGGCAGCGTGGCGCAGGCGACATCTCCCGCGCGGCGTTCGACGATAGCGCCTGGCAGAAGGTCGACGTTCCGCATGATTGGGTGGTGGAGTTGCCGTTTGAAAACGACCGGTCCCTGGTGGCGCACGGCTGCCATCCCCTCGGCCGCAAGTATCCGGCAACTTCCATCGGCTGGTACCGGCGCGTCTTTGATGTGCCGGCGGACGATCTGGGACGGCGGCTGGCGCTGGAATTTGACGGTGTGTATCGCGATTCTATTGTGATATTTAACGGACATTACCTGGGAAAGAACTTCAGTGGCTATGCGTCGTTCCGCTATGACATCAGCGATCACGTGAACTATGGCGGTAAGAACGTGCTGCTGGTACGCGTCGATGCCACTCTCGGAGACGGCTGGTTCTATGAAGGCGCCGGCATCTACCGGCACGTCTGGCTGACTAAAACCAACCCCGTGCACGTAGCGCACTGGGGGACTTTCGTTCGCTCTAGGGTGCAACCTGGCGGCCCGGCAACGCTCCTCATTTCAACCGAAGTGGAAAATGAAAGCGACTCGCCCCGCAGTTGCATGGTCGAGCCTAGCCATACCTTCTTAGGCGCCAAATCGCCAATCTCGATACTTGTGAACGGGCGCCCCGAAGTGATTATTCCCGCCTGGGGACGGCACACCTTTGAGCACGAGATGCAGGTGAATTCGCCAATGCTATGGTCGATTGAGCAACCGAATTTATATCGCATGATGACGTCCGTCGAGGCGGACGGAGCAGTCGTGGATCATTACGAAACCACCTTCGGCATCCGAACTGCTCGCTTCGATCCTGACAAGGGCTTTTTCCTCAATGAGAAGCCGGTCAAGATTAAAGGAACTTGTAACCATCAGGATCATGCCGGCGTGGGCGCCGCGCTGCCTGACCGCCTGCAGGCTTATCGCATCGAACGCTTGAAGGAAATGGGCTCAAACGCCTACCGGACGTCGCACAATCCGCCGACGCCCGAACTGGTGGATGCGTGCGACAGTCTCGGCCTGCTCATGATGTGCGAGACGCGTCTGATGGATTCGTCGCCCGAGGGCTTGAGCCAGCTCGAACGGATGATCCGCTGCCACCGGAACCACCCTTCGATTGTGCTCTGGTCGGTCGGCAACGAAGAACCTGAGCAAGGCACCGAGCGCGGGGCGCGCATTGAGGCCACCATGAAGCGGCTGGTGAAGAGCCTGGACGACACGCGGCCGGTGACGCAGGCGATGAACAACGGCTGGGGCGGCAAGGGCGCGACCAACGTGGTGGATGTTCAAGGCTTTAATTACAATGAGCCGCGTATCGATCAGTTTCATAAGGACTACCCGAATTTGCCGATTGTTGGTTCGGAGACCGCATCTACCGTTTCCACACGCGGCATTTACTCCAACGACAAGGAGAAGGGCTACGTGCAGGCTTACGACACGGAGAAACCGCCATGGGCTGCCACCGCCGAAGTCTGGTGGAAATTCTACAACTCCCGGCCGTTCCTGGCGGGCGGCTTTGCCTGGACGGGCTTCGATTACCGCGGCGAGCCGACGCCCTACGGCTGGCCGTGCATCAACTCGCACTTCGGAATCATGGATATGTGCGGCTTTCCCAAGGACAACTTCTATTATTACCAGGCGTGGTGGGGATCGAAGCCCGTGCTGCATCTCTTTCCGCATTGGGACTGGCCTGGCAAGGAGGGACAGGAGATCGAAGTCTGGGTCCATTCCAACCTGGAGCGCGTCGAACTGTTTCTCAATGGCCGGAGCCTGGGCGCCCAGGACGTGGTGCGCGACACTCATCTGATGTGGAAGGTGAAGTATGAGGCTGGAGCAATTGAAGCAAAAGGATTTAGCGCTGGCAAGCAGGTGCTGATCAGCAAACGGGAGACGAGTGGTGCCGCAGCCCGCATCGAGCTGGTGCCGGACCGGGTCAGCGTAGCGGCGGATGGCGAAGACGTGTCGGTGGTGACGGTGCGCATTCTGGATGGTCAGGGACGGCCGGTATCCACCGCCGCGAACCTGGTGACCTTTCAAGTGAGTGGCAAGGGGAAGCTGATTGGAGTTGGCAACGGCGACCCAAGCTGCCATGAGTCGGACAAGGGGAGCCAGCGCAGCGCCTTCAATGGGCTGGCGATGGCCCTTGTGCAGCCGGCAAGGGAGGGCGGCGAAATTCAGGTGACGGCGAGCTCGGCCGGCCTGGCGTCTGCAACCGCTTCCATCAACGCGGTTGCCGCGAAGCCCCGGCCGGCGGTGGCATAAGCCCTTGGCAAGCTGCGCCCCGTTGGGACGTTCACCAGTGGGAGCTAGACTCGCGGGTGCACTCCGCCGATATGATTATCTGAGGGCTGCCGTCGCAGGTCTCGCGTTGTGGTACAAAGGGAGTAACGGGTGATGGTCTTGTATCGTGGCATCATTCCGCAGCATACAAACATGAAAGCGCTCACGTGGCTGTTTTCGTTCAGTTTGCTTGCTCCGACCGGTAAGGTCATTAACTTCGATACGTTCGCGCTGGGTAAGCAGCCGCCAGGGTGGACGGTATCGATGACTAGCACGGGCACGGCGCCGCGCTGGGAGATTGTCAAAGACATCACAGCCCCCACCCAGCCTTACGTACTGGCGCAAACTTCCACAGATTCCAACGCGGCGCGCTCGCCGATGGCGATTTTCGATGGGGCAAACCTGCGCGACGCCGATGTGAGCGTGCGGATCAAACCCGTATCGGGCCACAATGGCGAAGCGGGTGGGGTGGTTTGGCGATATAAGGACGCGAACAACTACTACCTGGTGCGAGCCAATGCGCTCGAGAACAACATCGCCGTTTACAAGGTGGAGAACGGGCATCGCATTCCCCTCATGGCTGGCGTGAAGCACCAGATTTCCGCTAATGCGTGGTGCATCCTGAAGGTGTCGGTGCGGGGCGACAAGTTCCAGGTCTTTCTGGATCACCGCCGAGTGATGGAAGGGCACGACGCGACGTTCACGGGTCCCGGCAAGATGGGGTTGTGGACCATGGCCGATTCCGTGACGTACTTCGACGATTTCCGGATTTACCCGAAATAGGATGCTGGAACGGGCCGCCGCCCTATTTTGAGTTCAGGTCGCGGGATAACATCAGCTTGAAGGTTAGCTTGTCGGCGCCGCCGGTTACTCCAATTCCGACGCCGGCTTCGATGTTCAGCGCTTTGCCGGAGTGATCCATCACGGCCCAGACTTCGTGGAATTGCTTGTGGATGGGCATGAAATCATGCAGAGGCCCGAAATCGGAATACTCTTCGGCGGCAACGGCCCATTTGTCGTCTACGTTATAGGCGACACGCGTGGCCGGTACGAACTCCAGGTTCTTCGGGCCGCCGGTGTAGTCAGTATCCACAATCGGATTGAAGATGAAGTCCACCTTCTTGCGGAGATGCAATCCGACGATGGGCCTGATCTCTGAGGTGAAGCGCTTCGGCTCCCAATAATGGTAGTTGACGCTGAACTCGAAATTGACGCCGTAAAAGAAGGTGTGGTCCTTGGCGTGAGGGCGTACGAAGAGCTCGCGGATCTTGAAGCCATTGAGCGAGCCGCCGCGCTGCTCGGAGTATGGGCTCCAGACCGGCATATAAAGGCCCTGCTCCCACCAGTCCTTCACGCCATAGGCCCATTCTACGGTGCCGTTGACGGAGTGGTTGGGAATGATGCCACCCGGGTAGTCGGCGAACTTCCGGCCGCTGGGGGTGAAATTGGTGTGCAGCATGACGTTGAAGATACCCTGATCGGCAATCTCGGCATCGTAGACCTGAATTTCGTCGGTCTGGGCGAGGGCCACTACCGGAGCTGCCAGCAAAACGAAGAGCAAAACAACGCGGCCGCGGCCACACAGACTAGTCAACCGTAACTCCACTTTTCCTCCTTGGATTATCCTCACAAAGTCACGCCAGACAACCACGCGCAATCGTCCCCGTGAACTTCTCGTGCGGCGCTGGCGCAATCCACCCCTGAATCGTTTTGCGAGGCACCGTTTGGCGCAAGGATACCACAGGCTTCGAGGTTCCTGCCCCGGAAAGGCCAGGCCGTTAGGCGGGCACCACGGTTTCCGGCGCGGCCTTGTTCTCGCCTTGCAGCCATTCCTGGAAGCGCTCGAGATAGAGATAAATGACCGGCGTGATGTAGAGAGTGAGGAACTGGCTGACGACGAGGCCGCCGACTACGGCCAGTCCCAGGGGTTGGCGGGCGTCGGCGCCTTCGCCGTAACCGAGCGCGATGGGCAGCGTACCGAACAGGGCGGCGACGGTGGTCATCATGATGGGGCGGAAGCGCAGCAGGCAGCCGTTCCAAATGGAATCGTAAGCGCTCTGGCCGCCATGGCGGCTGGCGATGGCGAAATCCACCATCATGATGGCGTTCTTCTTGACGACGCCGAACAGCATGATGATGCCGACGAAGGCGTAGAGGTCCAGCTCCTTGTGGAAGATGAGGAGGGTGACCAGCGCGCCGAACACCGCCGAGGGCAGGCCGGAAAGGATGGTGATGGGGTGGATAAAGCTCTCATAGAGCACACCGAGCACGATATAGATGACCAGGATGGCGACAATCAGCAGAACGGAGAGGTTCTTGAAGGAGTTTTGAAACTCCTTGACGGTGCCCTGGAATTTTGTGGAAATGCCGGCGGGCATGCCCAGATCGCGAATGGCGTTATCTACCTGATCGGCTGCGTGGCCGAGTGAGAAACCGGGCCGCAGATTGAAGGAGATGGTCGTAGCGGGCAATTGGCCGAAGTGGCTGATGCTGAGCGGGCCGACCTGGCGTTTCATCTTGACCATGGTGTCGAGCGGAACCAGAGAGCCGGTGGAAGAGCGTACGTAGAGTTTGGAAAGCGCGTCGGGGTTGCGCTGATCGGCCTTATCCACTTCCATGATGACCTGGTACTGATCGGCGGGCGCATAGATCACGGAAACCTGGCGCGTCCCGTAGGCGCTGTAGAGAGCGTCCTGCACCTGTTGGGGCGTAACGCCGAGGGATTCGGCGCGGTCCCGGTCGATATCCACCATCACCTGCGGGCTGGCCACCTGCAGATCCGTGTCGTTGACGTCGACGAAGCCGGGCAGTTGCTGCATCTTGGCCATGAGCTGCGGGCCCCAGGTATAGATGTCCTCCAGTTTAGAACTTTGCAGAGTGAGCTGATAGACGCTGGTGCCGAACTGGCCGCTGACGGTGATGGGCGGCGGGTTCTGCAGGAAGGTGAAGACGCCGGGAACGGAAAAGAGCCTGGGGCGCAGGGAATCGATGAACTGATCGGCGGAAAGCAGGCGCTGGTTGCGGGGTTTGAGATTGGCGAAGACGAAAGCCTGGTTGTTCTGGATACCGAACAGGCCGCCCATGGCCCCAACGTTCTGTACGTTGGGGTCAGCCTGCAGGATGCCGGCGACGGTGCGCAGGTGCTGCGCCATGGAATCGAAGGAAATATCCTGGGGGCCGATGACCACGCCGAAAGCGAAGCCGCTGTCCTGGCTGGGAATAAAGCCGGTGGGCATGGTGAAGAAGAGATAGCAGGTGCCCACCAGCATCAGAACGGCGACGGCCAGCGTAACCAGGCGAAAGCGCAGCGCAATGCGGAGAGTGACTTCATACCAGCGCGTGAGCCCATTGAAGCCGTTTTCCAGGAAGTGGTAGAGCCAGCCGTGGCTGGTTTCGTGCTCTGACTTCAGAAAACGGCTGCCCAGCATGGGCGTGAGCGTGAGCGAAACGAATCCGGAAATCAGAATGGCGACGACGATGGTGACCGAGAACTCATGCAACAGGCGGCCGACAATGCCGCCGAGGAAGAGCACGGGAATGAAAACGGCCACCAGCGAGATGGTCATCGAAATAATGGTGAAGCCGATCTCGTGCGCGGCGGTAAGCGCCGCCAGACGGCGCGGTTCGCCCATCTCCATGTGGCGGACAATATTTTCCAGCATGACGATGGCGTCATCCACCACGAAGCCGACGGAGAGAGTGAGCGCCATCAGCGAAAGGTTGTTGAGGCTGTAGCCCAGCAGGTACATCACGGCGAAGGTGCCGATGATGGAAAAGGGCACGGCGGCGCCGGGAATGAGGGTAGCGGAGACGTTGCGGAGGAAGAGGAAGATGACCAGCACGACGATGCAGACGGTCAGCAGGAGGGTGAACTCAACGTCGTGGATGGAGTCGCGGATGGAAAGCGAGGCGTCGAAGGCCACCTCAAGGTGGACGGAGGCTGGAACCTCGCGGCGGAATTCGGGCAGGAGCGTCTTCACGGCGTCGACCACGTCCACGGTGTTGGTGCCGGGCTGACGGTTGATGGCCATCATCACGGCGGGTTTGCCGTTCATGAGCGCGATGACCTTGTCGTTCTCCACGGAGTCGATGACGCTGGCGAGCTGTTCCAGGCGCACGGGGACACCGTTGCGGTAGGCGACGATGATGGGGCGGTATTGGGACGCGCGCTCCAGGCTGCCGCTGGATTCGATCGTGAAAGACTGCTTGTCGCCGTCGATGCGGCCGGTGGGGAGGTTGGTGTTGCTGGAAGCGATGGCTTTCTGGACTTCGTCGATGCCGATGTTGTGGGCGGCCAGCCGATCGGGATCCAATTGAACGCGGACGGCGTACTTCTGGTCGCCGAAGATCTGAACCTGGGAAACGCCGCTGACCATGGAGATCCGCTGGGCCAGCAGGAGGTCGGCGAATTCGCTGAGTTTATAAGCTGGCAGGGTATCGGAAGTGAGGGAAAGGTAAAAGATGGCCTGGTCGGCGGGATTGGTTTTCAGGTAAGTGGGCGGGCGCGGCATGGTGGTGGGCAGCAGGCCGCCGGCGGCGGAAATGGCGGCTTGAATATCCTGCGCGGCAGCGTCAATGCTGCGGCTCAAATCGAACTGCACGGTGATTTGAGTGGTGCCGAGCGAGTTGACGGAGCTCATTTGCTGAATGCCGGCGATGGTGGAAAACTGGCGTTCGAGCGGCGTGGCGACAGTGGAGGCCATGGTCTCCGGGCTGGCGCCTGGCAAGGCGGCGCTGACGCTGATAGTGGGGTAATCCACGCTGGGCAATGCGGCCACGGGGAGTGCGCGGAAAGCAACCACGCCGAACAGGACGATGCTGAGACACAGCAACAGCGTCATGATGGGGCGTTCGATGAAGATGCGAGAGATGTTCACTGGGTCCCCGCGGGTGCAGTGGGCGCCGGCACCACGCGAACCGTGGCTCCGGGGAAGAGCGCCATCTGGCCATCCACCACCACGGTCTCACCGGGCGCCACGCCTTTTTCGATGACGGTCAAGTTTCCGAACGATGGGCCAGGCGTTACCGGACGCATGTCGATGGAGTTATCGGCTTTGACGACGAAGACCACCTGGCCGAGCCGGCCCATCTGAACGGCTTCGGAAGGTACAAGGGTGGCATCGCGCAGGGTATCGAGCGTGAGGGCGACGTTGACGAACTGGCCGGGCCAGAGCTGGGAATCCTGATTGGGAAAAGTGGCTTTCAAATGAATGGTGCCGGTGGAAGCATCCACAGTATTATCGATGACGGCCAGTGCGCCGGTTACGCCGCGACCGGAACCATCCTGCAGGGTGGCGCGCACGCTGAGCGCATGCGCGGCATTCAGGCGGCGGATCGCGCCGAGGCGATCTTCCGGCACGGCGAAATCGACAAAGATGGGTTCCACCTGGTGGATGATGACCAGCGGCACGTCATTTTCCTTGACCAGGTTGCCGGCGTGGACCAGCAGGTTGCCGGTGCGGCCGGAAATGGGGGCGTGGATTTCACAGTAACTGCGATCGAGGCGAGCCTTGGCGACGGCGGCCTGATCGGCCACCAGGTTGGCGCGGGCGGTGCCGACGCTGGCCTGGCTGGCTTGCGACGCGGCGCGGTTCACATCGAGCGTGGTGCGGGCCTGATCGGCGGTCATTTTGGACGCGAGTTTTTCCTGGTTCAACTGCTGCTGCCGGGTGGCGTCGGTCTCGGCGAACTTGACCTGGGCGGCATCGCGGGCGAGCGTGGCTTCGGCCTGCGTGATCTGCGCCTGGTCGCGTTCCACGTTAGCTTCGGCCTGGTGGAGCGCATCATCGTAAGGCCGCGGGTCGATTTCAAAAAGCAAGTCGCCCTGCTTCACGTTTTGACCTTCGGTGAAACTGACTTTGATGAGCTGCCCGGCGATCTGCGATTTCATTTGCACGACGGCGGAGGCTTCCACGGTTCCGACGATGTGCAGGTCGGTGGGCACTGATTCCCGGGTTGCTTTTCCTACCGAAACCGGCATCGAAGGCGCCGCGGGCGGACCGGCCGCCGCCTTCTGCCGGGCCTGATCTTTGTTGCAGCCGCACAGGGCAAACAGACACCCGGCCAGCGATGTTAATAAGATGTTACGCAAGAGATCTCCCGTTTTTCGAAGTGTAGCAAGAAATAGGACGCGGGACGGTGGGAATGGACTGCCGGATTCGGACGGCGCGGTAGTGATATGCTCACGGAAAGGCGCTTGCAGGCATGACTTACCGCACCATCCTATGGTTTGCACTCAGCGCCGCTCTCATCGGCGGCCTGTATGGGCAGCGGCCGTTCCGCGAATTTCCCGGCGTGGAGTATCGCCTGGGAAGTATTGCGCTGCCGGCCGACTGGCAGGAAAAGACCGAGTGGACGTTCGCGCGGTTGATGTATCCGGCCGCTCCGGGCGGACGCTTTGGAGGCGGCTACGGCCGCGGATTCGGGAGCCGCGGCATCTGGACCGAAGGCAATTCCATCTGGACGCAAGATTATCCGCGCGCGGACCGGCACTTTGTGCAGGCGCTGCGGCGGCTGACGCGCATCTCCGTGCGCTCCGTGGAAGAGCCGATCAACCTGGATGAAGGGGATGTCTACGATTGGCCGTGGCTCTATGCAGTGCAGCCAGGCCACTGGCAATTGACGGACGCGCAAGCCAAAGCGATGCGGGAATATCTGTTGCGCGGCGGCTTCTTCATGGCGGACGATTTCTGGGGTCCGGGCGACTGGGAGACGTTCATGGCCAGTATGCGCAAGGTGCTGCCGGGCCGCGAGCCGGTGGACTTGGATAATGACTCCGCCATTTTTCACATGGTCTACGACCTGAACGACCGGTACCAGGTGGCCAGTATGGGCTCCGTGAATGCGGGCCGCAGCTGGAAGTGCCAGGACTGTCCGGATAAATGGCGGGGCATCTTCGACGACCGGGGCCGGCTGATGGTGGCGATGACGTTTCAATCCGACATCGGCGATTCGTGGGAGTGGGCCGATGAACCGAATTATCCGGCGCACTACGCGGCGCTGGGGATCCGCATCGGCGTGAACTACGTGGTCTACGCCATGACGCACTGAGCGGGCTTGAGCAAGAGAAAAGACCTTTCAACGCGGAGTCGCGGAGAAGCGGAGAAAAAAGAGAAAGAACTGGAGAGAGAAGCCGGTGCTGCCCCTGCGGTGTTTTCGTGAGAGGGCGCGAACTTTGTCCGTCTTCATTGCCTTAGTGCGCGGCGGGAGTGATAGAATCCCCCGCAGGCGCCAGGGTCCGCGAGTAAAACGCCTGTTGGTAGTAATTTTCCGTGCCCACTAAGATGGCAGGTTGGCAAAGGAACCGGACCCTGTGGGAACTGTGTCAGGTGATTAGGGGAGACTGCAATGCGATATCTAAGTAATGGGAAAATCCTGCTGGCGATTGCGTTTGGTATGGCGTCGATTGCGTGGGGCCAGGGCGGCGGCGGCCGTGCGGGCCGGGCAGCTACGACGCAGCCGGCCGCGGCGCCCGGCGGTGCGCCGGCGAATGCCGGTGGGCGCGGTGGCGCGGGCGCCGGTGGAGCGGCCGGCGGCGGTGGCGGCGCGGGCGAGTTCTACAATTTCGATCCGACGGCGACCACCACACTGCAGTTTCCCGAGGCTGCGACGGAAACTCATCAGAAGATCACGGTGAACGACGCAGCGCTCGCGTACACGGCGCGGGCTGGCTTCCTGCCGCTGCGCAACGCCACCACGGGACAATCCGAAGCCCACATCTTCTACACGTTTTATGCGAAGGAAGGTGTGACAGAAGTCATGACGCGGCCCGTGGTGTTTTTTCTGGGCGGCGCGCCCGGTGTGGCGGCGACCTGGCAGGAGTTTGGCGGCCTGGGTCCAAAACGGATGAAGTGGGCGAGCGACGGCACAGCCGGAGCGGCGCCCTATGGGTGGGCGGACAATCCGCAAACGCTGCTCAACGAGGCCGATCTGGTGTTTGTGAATCCGGTGGGCACGGCATTCAGCCGGCCCGACGTGCCGAGCCGCGGCCCGAGTTTTTGGAGTACGGCAGCGGACACAGCTTCGCTCGGCGAGTTTGTGCGGAGTTTCATCAGCACCAATAACCGGCGGAACTCGCCGTTGTTTCTGGCCGGCGAAGACTTGGGGACGGCGCGCGCGGCGGGCCTGGCCACTTATCTGACTGAGCACGAGATTCCGGTCGAGGGCCTGGTGCTGCTTTCCATGACGACGACGGCCGACGCGCTGGCTGGCGATGAGCAGTATATGACGCTGGCGCCCAGCCTGATTATGGCGGCTTGGTATCACAAGAAACTATCGCCGGAATTGAACGCGATGAGCGCCGAACAGATTTCCGGACAGGCCCGGCAGTTCGCTTCGCGCGAGTATCTCCACGCTCTTTATAAAGGCGACCGCATGACACCGGATGAACATACCAAAGTGGTAGCGGACCTGGCGCGGCTGACGGGACTTTCCAAGGCGTTCATCGTCAACAACAATCTGCGCATTACGCAGGACCGTTTCAACAGCGAATTGATGCGCGAACAGCACCGCGGACTTTCGCCTTCCGATGGGCGGGTGAACGGCTTTCTGCCGAGCGGCGGCGGTCGCGGCGGCGGTGGCGGTTTTGGCGGCGGCGGGGCCATCGATTTCAACCAGATCAATCTGGCGGGTGGATTCCAGACCGCTTACGAGGCTTATCTGCGGCACGACCTTACTTTCAACGGGAACCCGAACGGGATCTTCTATCTTTCGAGCGGCGGCGTGGGGACGTTTACCGCAACCGGCAGCGACGATGCCAGTCTGGCCGCAGTCTTTGCCCGCAATCCCAACCTGCGCCTGTACGTGGGCGTGAATTACTTTGATCTGAATGCGCCCTTCTATGCGGCCGAATTTACGCTGGCTCACTTGAATGTCTCGCCGGAAGTTCGGGCGCATAACATTACAGTGAGTCATTTCGAGTCCGGGCAGATGACTTATGTCGATAACAAGGCGCTGGTCAAGTTAGAGACAGAACTCTCGCGGTTCGTCAAAGAATCGACACAGGCCGCGCACCAGTAACGGCGTCATCAAGGAGCAAATGCCATGAGAATCTACCGTCAATTGAGTCACAAGTTTTGCATTCTGGCTATCCTGATTGCCGCCACGGGTGTAGGGGCGGCGGCGCAGGGCCGCGCCGGCCGCGGTGGCGCCACCAATGACTTCTATCGCTTCAACTACAACGGCGAAGAGATGGAGCCGATCAAATATCCGGCGCAGCCCATCAGCACGCAGCACCAGATCACGCTGCAAGGCCAGACCATCCAGTACACCGCCAACGTGGGGTTCATCCCCATCCACCAGGCCACCAGCGGCGTGACCGAAGGCCATCTGTTCTACATTTACTATGCGAAGAACGGCGTGACGGACAAGTCCAAACGGCCGGTCTGGTTTCTATTCAACGGCGGCCCGGGCGCAGCTTCGGTATGGCTGCACATGGGCGCTTTCGGGCCGAAGATGGTCAAGCTGAATTCGAACGGACTCGCGCCGCCGCCGCCCTATACCTATGTCGATAACCCGAATTCTCTGCTGGATACGGGCGATCTGGTCTTCATCGACGCCATGGGGACAGGCTTCAGCCGTCCGGACAAACCGGCCTATGGGCCGGACTTTGGCGGAGTGGAGAACGACTTGGCGGCCTTCGGTGAATTCATCCGCAGCTTTCTGAATGAGTACAACCTGTGGGGTTCGCCGCTGTTTGTGGGCGGCGAGAGCTATGGCACTACGCGCGCCGCGGGTCTGGCGGGTTACCTGACCGACCATGACATGCCGATCAACGGCGTAATGCTGCTTTCGGCGATCTTCGACGTGAATGCGGGGGCCGGCGAGCAGCGCCAGTTGACCACGCTGCCGACCGAAATCATGACCGCGCATTTCCATAAGAAGCTGGCGCCCGATCTGCAAAAGCTTTCAGTGGAGCAGATGGCCAAACAGGCGCGCGAATTTGCTTCCGGCGAGTACCTGGAATATCTGTTCGACGGCGCTCGGGCCACCCAGGCGCAGCGCGACAAAGTGCTTACCGACATGTCTCGCTACACAGGACTCTCCAAGAGCTTCATCGATTCACTCGATTTGCGGGTGGGGTTGGGGCCGTTCAGCACGGAATTGATGCGCGACCAGCACATGATGACGTCGCGCCTGGATTCGCGCTTTGCCGGCTACCAACTGGACGCGGGCGCGAGCAATACGAGCTTCGATTTCAGCAACGCCAATATCGAAAATGCCTTCCTGACGGCGTTCGAGGCCTACGTCCGGACCGACCTGAATTATAAGAACGACAGCCTGTATTACGTGGCGGGGAATGCGCCGCCGTGGTCGGGCGAATACAACACGGTGGTGAATCTGGAAGACGGGTTGGCCAAGAATCCGAACATGCACCTGTTTGTGGGGATGGGATATTACGATTTCGCCTGCCCCTTTTATCCCGTGGAGTGGACGCTGGCGCACCTGAAGGCATCGGATGAGGTCAAGAAGAATAACATTTCGACCGGCTACTATGAGGCCGGGCACATGGTCTATATCGACCAGCCATCGGCCGCCAAATATCACGCCGACCTGGTGAAGTTCGTGCAGGGGGCCTTGCCGAAATAGGTCTTAGCGATGAAAAAGAACTTTCACCGCTGAGACGCGGAGACGCGGAGAACAAGAGAAAAACAGGAGCGAGAAGACGGAAGACCGCCCCGCCACGGGCCGGCCGGACGGGTAGCGTTGTGTCGCAAGATTCCTCTGTCAACGCAAAGTAGAAATGTCCTATTCGCAATATTCCTCTTGACAATAGTCGTGATAACAGATATATTCAAGCGGTGGGATCGAAGCTAGCCGCGGAAATTCGCCAGCTGAAGCCGTTCGCCTTATTGGAAGAAGAGGCCCTGCTGAACCTGGTGCGCACACACGAATTCGTGCAGCAGCGGCAGGCCGATTTCTTTAAGCAGTTCCAGCTTACGGCGACGCAATACAACATTTTGCGGATACTGCGCGGGGCGGGGAAGGATGGCGTCACGTGCTCCCAGGCGGCGGAGCGGATGGTGGCGGCCGATCCGGACATTACGCGCCTGCTGGACCGGTTGGAGGCGCGGCAGTTGATTGACCGGCAGCGCAGCAGCGAAGACCGGCGGGTGGTGATCAGCCGGATTACGGCGCAAGGCACGGCTTTGCTGAAGGAGATCGACCGGCCGCTGGCGGAATTCGTGAAGCGGCAGGTGGGCCACCTGGGCAAGGAACGGCTGACGCAGTTGATCGAGATTCTGGAAACCATTCGCGAAACGTGAGGTCCCAGTGTTTTTGGGCCATGTAATTGTGATAACGAATAGTGGGACAACGAACGAAAGGGAGACTGACCAATGGCACAAGTGACTTATCAAATTGACTCTTCGCACTCGGCGGCGCATTTCAGCGTCCGGCACTTGATGGTATCGAACGTACGGGGCGAGTTTTCGAAGCTTTCCGGGACTATCGTCTACGATGCCTCCAACCCAACCAATTCCACGGTAGAGGCGAAGGCGGACGTGACTTCCATCAGCACGCGCGATGCACAGCGCGACGCGCATCTGAAGAGCGCCGACTTCTTCGATGTGGAGAAGTTCCCGGAGCTGAGCTTCGTGAGCACGAAGGTGGTGAAAGACGGCGATGAGTGGAAGCTGAAGGGCAATCTGACGATTCACGGCGTCACGAAGGAAGTGACATTGACGGTGGAAGGTCCGACGCCGGAAGTCAAAGATCCGTGGGGCGGCTTCCGCTTTGGCGTCACGGCGGAGACCAAGATTCTGCGCAAGGATTTCGGACTGGGCTTCAACATGGTGCTGGAAGCCGGCGGCGTGGTGATCGGCGAGGAAGTCAAGATTTCAATCGAGATCGAAGCGGTCCGGCAGGCGTAGAGGGGAGTCTTGTCTTCTGTGTCTCCGCGGTCAAGAAGGGCAGAGAAAAAGGTCTTTCACGCGGAGGCGCAGAGGCGCGGAGAATCAGAGAGAAACGGCGGTAGACAGTCCAGCCATGGGCTGTGTCGGATCACGCCCTGTGAAGGGTTATTCTAACTTCCGCCTTCAGATTTCCGACTTCCGGTCTTGATGTGCGCGAGGGCAGCCAAGGCGCGTTTCCGTGCGGTATCGTGATGGACCAAAGGGGTGGGGTACGATTCGCCCAGGCGCACGCCGGCCGAGCGAAGCGCCAGCGGCGGCGCGTTCCAGGGCTGCTGAATGAACGCATCGGGCAAGGCGGCCAGTTCCGGAACCCAGCGGCGCACATAGGCGGCCTGGGGGTCGAATTTCTCACCTTGCAGGACCGGATTGAAGATGCGGAAATAGGGCGCGGCGTCGGCGCCGCAGCCGGCGGTCCACTGCCAGCCCATGGTGTTATTGGCGAGATCCGCGTCCACCAGCGTGTCCCAGAACCAGGCTGCGCCTTCCTGCCAGGGGATCAACAAATGCTTGACCAGGAACGACGCGGCGACCATCCGAACGCGGTTGTGCATCCAGCCGGTGCGCCAGAGTTCGCGCATACCGGCGTCCACCAGCGGGTAGCCGGTGGCGCCGCGGGTCCAGGCACGGAGGCCGGCTTCGTCGACGCGCCAGGGGAAACCGCGGAACTCCGGCCGCAACGGCTGTGAGGGAGTTTGCGGGTAAGTGACCAGCAGGTGGTAGGCGAATTCTCGCCAGATGATCTGGCGCAGATACGGGCCGGCATCGCGGCTTCCGGCGGCGTGCCAGATCTGCCGGGGTGTGATTTCGCCAAAATGAAGATGCGGGGAAAGGCGGGACGTGCCGGCAAGATCGGGACGGTCGCGGCCCACGGCATAAGAATCCGCGGCGTTCCGCCAGAATGATTCCAACTGCGCGGAGGCCCCACGTTCGCCGGGCTGCCATGCCTGGCGCAAGCCGCCGGCCCAATCGGGACGAGGGGCGAGACGCAGGTCCGCTACATCCAATGATGCCGGCCACGTTTTGGGGGCCGCAAGGCGGGTGGGGCTCTTCAACGGCTCGGGCGGCGCGGGCATGGCGAGGCAGGCTTTATAAAACGGCGTAAAGACCTGGAACGGATTGCCGCTGCCGTTACAAATGGCGCCGGGTTCGAACAGAAGGTTGCCGGGAGAGACGTGCGCAGTGATGCCGCGGGCGCGCAGACTGTGGACCAAGTGGCGTTCCCGTGCGAGTTCCGCAGGCTCATAACGGCGGCTCCAGAATATATCGCGGGCGCCGGTTTCTTCCGCCAGTTGCTGAAGGGCGGCCGCTGTTGGGCCGCGGCGAATCACCAGCGTGGAACCCGCGCGCCGCAGAGCAGCCTGCAATTCGCGCAAAGACTGATGGAGCCACCAGCGCGATGCCCCCCCGGGAGACCACGGCGCTTCTTCCTCCGGAGACCAGATGAATACGGGCAGCACGGGAGAGCCGCTTGCAATGGCGGCCTGCAAGGCCGGATGATCGGCCAGGCGCAAATCATTGCGAAACCAGAGAAGGGCAGGCGTGCGGTTCACGGGAGTGTGAGGATCAGCGGCAGTCTTCATGTTACTGTATCGCTACAGACTGGAAGCGGACGGGTGATATGAAGTTTGCCATTGCATTCATGATTAGTTTTTTGATTGGGGCGGTGTGCCGTTACTTCGCCATCCCGGTGCCGAGTCCACCGCTGATCCCGGGAGCGCTACTGGTGCTGGCCATGACGTTGGGCTACACGGCAACGGACCGTTTGCTGGGCCCGCAACATCCAGATGTCGAGACGCGGAATTTATCCATTGGGCCAGCGGGCAAGCCGTACGGCGTTCAAAGTACGGAACCGGCGAAGGGCTCCGGCGCGGATGCCGTAACGCGGCTGTAATCTAAACGAACTCATCGCCTGGTTCATTAACCGACGCTGACATCGAGCAGAGTCAGCCAGTATTGGACGGATTGCAGCACGAAACCCAGCAGGATCAGGACCAGTCCGAAAACGCCCATACGCTTTTCGGGTATGTGATCGGCACTCCATTCGATGAACGGTGTAAAGGTGTTTACGATCGCCGTGACCGCACCAATTGCCAGACCCGCTCTTAACCCGACGTTGAGCGCATTCGCGCGCTCCTGCGCGAAGACGGCGCTGAGATATCCGGCGATGGTGTAACCCACCATGCGATTCACCGCGGCGAAAAACTGGAGCTTGGTTAGTCCTGGGCGTGTGGCCGGATGGTAATCGCGCGTCGGCCTGATACCGGCCCGGTATGCCACGGCCTGTCCCACCGTGCTGAGTGCCCCGAAGGCGGCTCCAAACGCAGGTCCGTACAAGTAAGCGGCGCCCAAAGCGAAGCCGGCTCCGCGAACCGCGCTCATTCCCGTGTCGGCCCAGAAGCCGGGTTCCGGACCTTGCCGGGAGGCACGAGAATACTCCAAAGCCAGCGTAATTCCGTGGGTTAGGCCGGTTGCGAGGCCAAATACGGGTCCGAGCGCGATGCCGTATCCGGCGCCGAAGAACACGCCGTACGTGACTCCCCGGGTCAGTGTCCGCAGCGGCCCATGTTCCCCGCCCAGCAGATCGTAAGCCAGGTATAGCGTGCCCAGCACGTCAAGCGAGCTGCCGGCAATGCTGAC
>Ga0182030_10001713_pt1 | contig 45715 bp, 33 predicted proteins | sample 812S3MmetaG_FD_121299 | JGI IMG/M metagenome (GOLD analysis project Ga0182030, IMG submission 121299) | Permafrost microbial communities from Stordalen Mire, Sweden - 812S3M metaG (Illumina Assembly) | ecosystem: Environmental > Terrestrial > Soil > Wetlands > Permafrost | place: Sweden...
CCGTGCCCATCAACAGGACCATCGCCATCGAGCGCAACGTGGCGACATACGAGAATCTCCGCGGCTATGTCGAGTCCCACGGCGGCCCTTTCGCCACCATGACCTGCATCTGCCGCCACGGGAGGGAATTGCAGGGAGAGAAGTGCAAACAGACGAGTCTCAAGGAAAACTGCCTCACCTTCGGCATGGCGGCCCGCGAGATGGTGCGTATCGGACAGGGCAGATCCATCAGCCGGGAGGAAATGCTGGCGCTCGTGGACGCGGCCGATAAGGAAGGCCTGGTGCTGCAACCGGAGAACACCAAGAAACCGCTGTTCGTGTGCTGTTGTTGCGGCTGCTGTTGCGGCGTGCTCACATCGGCCAAGCGTTTCGAGCGGCCGGCGGAGTATTTCAGCGCGAGCTTCCAGGCCGAGTTGGACGCCGATCTCTGCGAGGCGTGCGGGGTGTGCCAGTCGCGCTGCCAGATGGACGCGCTTTTGGATGGCGACGGGAATGCCGGCGGCACGGGCGACGGGAAGATGCGCGTGGACCGGGCGCGCTGCATCGGCTGCGGCCTGTGCGTGACCACGTGCCCGTCGGGCGCTCTCCGGATGGTGGAGAAAGCGCAGCGGAAAGAGCCGCCGGACGACACCAAGGCGCTCTACATACAGCTCCTCCAGGATCGCTACGGACCCTGGGGAATGGCGAAACTGGCGGGCAGAAAACTGCTCGGCATGAAGTTCTGAGCGCCCAGCGCGTCTTACCGCCGCAACGAAAGCTCGAATTGGATGCCTTCCGTTTCCTGTAATGCGGTAAGGATGCTGGAAAGATTCGCGGCAGAGGGGCTGCCCTTTGGCCCCAGCATGCGCATCAGGCTCTTGGCGGGTATGTGCGTGAGCTTTTCGAGGTCCGGAAATCCAACTGTCGCGTTGACGTAGTCGCGCAGGACAGCCTTGCCGGTCGGCAGGTCGCCGTTGATTACGCACTCGACGGCCTCGCGCAGAAGCGCTTGACGGAAATTCGGGTCGCGCTGCGCCCGCGCCCGGATAGTTTCCTTGAAGCCGTGCGTTAAGGGCATTATTGGATCTCCTGTCTCTTCCTTCGTTTGTATGCGGCCCAGCATTCCTGGGCCGTCGCGATGTCCTGTTGCTGCCGTTTCTTATTACCGCCGCCAATCAGAATCACCAGGCGGTCCAGCCATTGGGCGAAGCGTTTGTTCCCGTTTTCGTCGATGTAGCCGCGGAGCTCGATCGTCCAAGGAATATGGTAACAATTTTGTTACCATTAATCAAAGTCCCTTGTCAGTCCCAGACCCAGCGCGTGGCGGATTTGGCTGCCGGATCGCGGCAAGTTACCGAGGAACTCCACGTGCCTCCGGCCGCCGCGATAGTCCGGCCGGCGGATGGGTTCCTTCAGGTAGCGCCCCGCCGCGCGCGCGTCGAAGGCATAGAGCAGGGTGCCGTGATGTAGCAGCGCCCGGGCGCCGCGCCGCTGCGCGTTGCCGGAGACTTTGCGCCCTGCCATCGCCAGGTCCGACCCTCCCTGGATGGCAACGCCCGGAACCGCCAGCGCCCGGATCAGCCATCCCAGAATCTGCCGGTAGCTGGCGCGAACGTCGCGCAACCCGGGGCGCCGCCCGAGCGACAGCACCAGGGAATAGTTGATGCACCCGGGACCGAGCAGCACCGCGCCGCCGCCCGAATCGCGCCGCACAATCGGTACGCCGTCCGCCGCGCAGGCGTCCGCTTCGACGTCCCGCGCGACCACTCCCGAACACCCCAGCACCACCACGGGCGCCGCGCTCTCCCACACGCGCAGCGCCTCCGTGCCGGCGGCGGATTCCAGGGCGTGGAACAGCGCCAGATCCAGCGCCAGGTCCGGCAGCGGGGCAGGACAGGCCGGGAGGCCTGTCCCACATCGGTGGGATAATAACGCATCGTGGGCGAGCACATTCCCTACCATAGGTCGCGATTCGCCACTCGGCTTCCGGATGACCGGCGTTATACATCGTCGCACTTCTGGCTGGCGGAAGAGGCGGGCGGAATCTGGCGCGTCGGCTTCACCAGGATGGCCACCTGGCTGCTCGGCGACCCGGTGGAATTCGCTTTCTCCGTTCGCCCCGGTGCGACGATCGCCGCCGCCCAGGAAATCGGCTGGGTGGAAGGGCTGAAGGCGCTCCATACCCTCTATGCCGTGGCGGAAGGGGAGTTCCTGGAAACGGGCACCGAGATTTCTAGCGACATCACGCTGCTCGAGACCGACCCCTACGAACACGGCTGGCTCTACCGGGTGCGCGGCAACCCCGCGCCGGGCGCGGTGGATGTCCACGCCTACATGGCGCTTCTGCATGACGCCGTCGATGCCGTAATCCGCGGCCGCGAAGAAGAATGCGGAGGCGACTGTGAAAGCTGACTATCTGATGATCGGCGGCTTCCTGGGCGCCGGCAAAACTACCGCCCTGCTGCAACTGGGCCGCCGTCTCACCGCGCAGGGCCGGCGCGTGGGTTTGATCGTCAACGACCAGAGCTACGGGCTCGTCGATACCGCCCTGCTCGCCGCGCACGGCTTTCCCGTGGAAGAGATCGCCGGCGGTTGTTTCTGCTGCCGCTTCGAAGCGCTCATCGAAGCGCTGGAACGCCTGGCGCGCCGCGCCGCGCCGGACGTGATTCTGGCTGAACCGGTGGGCAGTTGCACCGACCTGCGGGCCACCGTGCAGTACCCCTTGCGCCGGCTGTACGGCGATCGCTATCGGGTGGGCCCGCTGTCTGTGCTGGTGGACCCGCTGCGCGCGCTGCGCATGCTGGGCCGGGAATCGGGCCGGCCGTTTTCATCCAAGGTGCTTTACGTCTACGGCAAGCAACTGGAAGAGGCGGACCTGATTGTCATCAACAAGTGCGACCTGCTCGACGAGGAGCGCGCCGCCCGCCTGGAGAGCGCGCTGCGCGAGCGCTACGGGGGCGCCGAAATTCTGCGCGTCAGCGCCCGCGAAGGCACGGGGCTCGACCGCCGGCTCGCCGCGTTGGCGGCGGAGGCCGGATCGCCCGCCGCGCCGCAGGTCGATTACGATCTCTACGCCGAAGGCGAGGCGCTGCTGGGATGGCTGAACAGCACGGTCCGAGTCAGCGCCCCCATGCCGTTCGACGGCAACCGGTTCCTGCTGGACCTGGGAGGCCACATCCGCCGCACTCTGGCGGCGGAAGGCGTCGAGATCGCTCACCTCAAAATGACGCTGGCGCGCGATGGCGGCACGCCGGCCGTGGCCGTGCTGAATCTGGTGGCCAGCGGGAGCGAGCCTGAATTGCGGTACGCCCTGGAAGCGCCGCTCGCCGCCGGCACGTTGACGGTCAACCTCCGCGCCGAGAGCGCGCCCGAAGCGCTGCGTGGCGCCGTGGAGGCCGCGCTGACAGCTTCCGGCCCGGCCACCGAGGTCCGGCAGCTTGCGTACTTCCACCCCGCTCGCCCCGTGCCCACCCATCGCATGGCGGACGGGTAGGGCAGGCGGGGTACCCTCTGGGTCCGCCTGCCAACTACATTTTTTCTCACCTTCTGACGCGCGCGGTTCCGATTCGCAGCGAAAGCACAAGGCGGAGCCTTATGCCACATTGCGCGCCGCGATGCGCCGCGTTAACCTTGCGGCATGATCCGATCCGTTTGTCTGCTCGCTCTTTCCCTCTGCGCGATGGCTCCGGCGGCCGACTCGCCCCAGTGGCGCGGACCCAATCGCGACGGAAAATCCACGGAAACCGGCCTGTTGCAGCAGTGGCCCGCCGGCGGACCGCGGCTCGTCTGGAAGGCGCAGGGCCTCGGCGAGGGCTATTCCTCCTTCGCCGTGGTTGGCAATCGCCTGTATACACAGGGGCAGCAGGGCGATCAGGAATTTGTCCTCGCTCTCGACGCCGCCACCGGCAAGCAAGTCTGGAAAACCCCTACCGGCCGCGCCTTGGGCAATGACAAAGGCAACGGCCCTCGCGGCACACCCACGGTGGACGGCAACCGCCTCTACGCGGTGGCCGGCGACGGCACCCTGGTCTGCCTGGAGACGGATACCGGCAAGCGCGTGTGGGGCGCCAACTTCGCCGCCGACTTTAAGGGCCGCGAGCCGCACTGGGGATACGCCGAATCGCCCCTGGTGGATGGCGACCGCGTGATCGTCACCCCCGGCGGACCGGGCGCCTCCATCGTCGCCCTGAATAAAGCTACCGGCGCAGTCATCTGGAAATCGCAGAGCGACGGCGCCGCCTATTCCTCGGCGATTCCCTTCGATGCCGGCGCGACCCGCGGCCTGGCCATCCTCACCGCCGGCGCCGCCGTCGGCCTGAATATGAAGAATGGCGAATTGCTGTGGCGCTATCCCAATGTCGCCAACCGCGTCGCCAATATCGCCACGCCCATCGTCAGCAAAGACCTTGTCTTCGTCTCCACCGATTACGGCACCGGCTGCGCCCTGCTGAAACTCACGCCGCAAGGCGGGTCGGTGCAGGCGTCCGAGGTGTATTTCAATAAGGACATGCGCAACCACTACACCACTTCCGTGCTGGTGGGCGACTACCTCTACGGTTACTCCAGCGACATCCTCACCGCCATGGAGTTTGCCACCGGCAAAGTGGCCTGGCGCAACCGCAGCGTCGGCAAGGGCAATTGCATCTACGCCGACCAGCGGCTTTACTGCATGGGCGAGGATGGCGCCGTCGGCCTGATCGAGCCCACGCCGGCGGCTTACACGGAAAAATCGCGCTTCGAAATCCCGCGCGGGCCGAACCCCACGTGGACGCCGCCCGTGGTGGCCAACGGCCGGCTCTACCTGCGCGAGCAGGACAACCTCTACAGCTTCGACATCAAACGCTGACGAGGAACGCGATGAAACGCCCGATCCTTCTGCTTTGCGCCGCCTGCGCCTGCCTGCTGCTGGCCAGCGACCCCGCCGCGCACGATTGGCCCATGTGGGGAGGCACGGCCGACCGCAACATGGTCTCGTCCATGAGCGGCGCCCCTGCCACCTGGGACGTCGCCACCGGGAAGAACGTGAAGTGGGTGGCGAAATTGGGCTCGCAGACCTACGGCAACCCCGTGGTGGCGGGCGGACAGGTCTACGTCGGCACCAACAACGAACCGCCGCGCAATCCCAAGGAAGGCGGCGACCGCAGCGTGCTGATGTGTTTCCGCGCCTCCGACGGCGCGTTCCTGTGGCAGCACAGCAGTCCGAAACTGGCCGCCGGCCCGGCGCAGGACTGGCCCGATATCGGCGCCTGCTCCTCGCCCCTGGTGGAAGGCGACCGCCTGTACTATGTGACCAACCGCTGTGAACTCGTCTGCCTGGACACGCACGGCGATGGCAAAGGCAACGCCAAGGTGGTGTGGAAGTTCGACATGATCAAGGAACTGGGCGTATGGCCGCGCAATCAGTCGAACTCGTCGCCGGTCGCTTTCGGCGATCTGGTGATCGTGGGCACTGGTAACGGCCAGGACGAGAATCGCGAACGCGTGCCCGCGCCCAAAGCGCCGTCCATGATCGCCCTCGACAAGAAAACCGGCAAGCTGGCCTGGCAGGTGAATAGTGTGGGCGACAAGATCCTGGACGGCCAGTGGTCGTCACCGGCGGAGGCGGCGGTGGCCGGCGAGGCGCAGGTGGTGATCGGCGAGGGCGACGGCTGGGTGCGCGCCTACGAAGCGCTCTCCGGCAAGAAGCTGTGGGAGTTCGACACCAACCCCAAGAATGCGGTGTGGCCGAAGACGCGCAATGAGATCATCGCCACGCCCGTGATCTGGCAGAACAAGGTGTACATCGCCAACGGCCAGGACCCCGAGGCGGGCGCCGGGCCGGCGCACCTCTACGCCATCGACGCCACCAAGCGGGGCGACATCACCACCAGCGGCCGCCTCTGGGAATACGACAAGGTATCGCGCACCATCTCCAACGTGGCCATCGATAACGGCCTGCTGTTCATCGCCGATCTGGCGGGCTTCCTGCACTGCCTCGATGTCCACACCGGCAAGCCGTACTGGGTTCACGACCTGTTGTCCAAGGTCTGGGCTTCGCCCATGGTGATCGCCGGCAAAGTCTACCTGGGCGACGAAGACGGCGACATGTTGGTGTGGCAAGCGGCCAAGGAGAAGAAGCTGATCTTCCAGACCGGCATGGGAAGCAATGTCTACTCCACGGTGGTGCCCGCCGACGGAGCGCTGTTCGTGAGCAACCGCAACCAACTCTTCGCGCTCGCGGCGAAACCGTGACGGCCGTGGGCCAACTGCAGGTCGTTTGCCTGCAAAGGTGGGGCAGGCGCTTCCGCCTGCCAACTAGTTTCTTCATTGCATCATCACTTGCGATGCTCTGCGTGGCCGCCGCCCTCCTCGCCGCCGCTCCCGCCGATGAGTGGCCCCAGTTTCGCGGCAATCCGCAGCTCACCGGAGTCGCCACAGGGCCCGTCCCGGCGACGTTGAAGCTGCTGTGGACCTACGATGCCAGCGAATCCATCGAATCGTCCGCCGCCATTACGGGCGGCACGGTGTACGTCGGGTCGCAATCCAAGGATCTCGTGGCCATCGACCTGGCCACCGGCAAGCTGCGCTGGAAATACCGCGCCACCGACAGCATCGGCGAATCGTCCCCCGCCGTCGCCGATGGCGCGGTCTACATCGGCGATCTCGCCGGCGTGCTGCACGCCGTGAACGCGGCCACCGGCAAGCCGCTGTGGACCTTCGCTACCGATGCGGAGATCAAATCGTCGCCGGTGATCGTAGGCGACCGGGTCCTGATCGGCTCTTACGACAGCAACCTCTACGCGCTCTCCCGCGCCGACGGCAAGCTGCTGTGGAAGGCCGAAACCGCCAGCTACGTGCATGCCACGCCCGCCATTTCCGCCGGCATCGCGTGGGTGGCCGGCTGCGACGAAATTTTTCACGGCATACGCATCGCCGATGGCCGCGAAACGGTGCAGTTTCCCTCCGGCGGATATACCGGCGCCTCCCCCGTGCGCATCGGCGATTGGGCCTATTACGGCACGCTCGCCAATGAGGTGATCGGCGCCGACGTGCGCCGCAAGCGCATCGTCTGGCGCTACCCGAGCGCGTTCCCGTTCTACTCGTCGGCCGCGGTCAGTGGGGAGCGCCTGGTGGTGGGCGGACGCGACAAGAAGGTGCACTGCCTGAATTTGAAAACGGGGAAGGCGATCTGGACGTTCGCCACGCGCGCCCGCGTGGAATCGTCCCCGGCCATCGCCGGAGATCGCGTCTACGTAGGGTCCAACGACGGCCACTTCTACGTGCTCGATCTCGCGACCGGAAAAAAGCTCTGGGATTTCGAAGCCGGCGCCCCGCTTTCCGCCTCCCCCGCCATCGCCAGTGGCCGCATCGTCATCGGCGCCCAGGACGGGCGGCTCTACTGCTTCGGCGAAAGCGGCGGTGGAAGGTGAGGGGTGGCGCCGGCCAGGATCCGGTTGCCGCCTTATTCTACTTCACGATCAACTGCCTCTGAATCAGCTTGGACTGTCGTTTGGCAAACAGCAACTCGCTGAGAGCTACCGATGCTTCCGCCTCCTTCCGCATTAGCTCGCGGAACCCGTTAATCTCGTCCGGTGGAAGGTCTTCGCTAAGTGCGGCTATGAAGTCGAACCGTTGTCCTAAGCGAAGCACCCTGCCTGGGATATGTGATATTCCGCCGAGAACAAAGCCGTAGCGCAGATATGGATAAACACGGCGGATGCGGTCCGCTTTTTTCCGCATACACGATGACATCATGCGTCGTGACACCGCCGAACTTAACCTCGACAACAATGAGAGGAACAACAGAAGTATGACCCCCCTCAGCGGCCTGATCAAAAACCAGGATGTCTTGCTCGAACCCATGACCGCCGCCACGGATTGGCTTGCCAGTATCGAGATCGATGCCCTTGCTCAGTTCTCCGCGGTCGTTCACGGATAGTTCGTACAACAACGATTGCTTCCGCTCTACCTTATGGGGTAATAACGATTTGGCTATTTTGTCCCTGAGCGAATCCGCGAATATGTCTTCGGTCATTTTCAGCGGCAACTCCAACCTTGCCTATATAAACAGACTCGCCGGGACGTGGAAGCTCCCGGCTAGTTTGCGCGCATGCGCCTTGCTGATCGACCGCTTTCCGTTCAGCACGTCGGAAACCACGCTGCTCGAACCGAACACGGGGATCAGGTCGCGCTGACGAAGGCTTCGATCTTCCATGAGAACGCGCAGTGCCTCGAGTGGCTCTGCATGGCCCAGCGGGTATCTCGATTCCTCGAACTGGCGAACCAACAGCGTTATCAGCTCGGCAAGGTTCTCTTCCTCCGGCGTGAGCGGACGGCCGCGTGTATCGAGCTTCTCCAGTTCCGCGACGATGCGCTCGTTTTCTTCCGCGGTCTTGATGACGCGCGGCAGTGCACGCGCCAGAAGCTTGCCATAGGCCGCTTCGTTGATGGTTGCTACAGCCATTTCTTCCAACCCCCTTTGTCGTACTCGGCGTGGGTGAGGAACTCCTTGATGTAAATCCTCTTGTACCGGTACACCATGCGAACGATGAGGCGGTAGTGGTTGCCTCGGATATTGAAAATTGCCAGATCGCCCACCATATCCGTTGCCGGAAACGACTTGCGAACGTCCTCAAGGTTCTTCCATTCCGCCTCAACGGCTGTATCGAACCACACCTGCAGCGCCGATCTGGCGTCAGCGTACCGCGCCGCTCTCTGGAAGAGGCCGCGCTTGCTGATTACGTTCACAACTTCATCCTAGCAAAATGCTAGCACGCGTGGCAATTTCACGGCTTGGCCTTCACCCCTTCTTCGCGGGAGCGGCGGGGACTTCGACTCCCGCCTCCTTCAGCCCTTCCCGAATGGCGCGCAGCATGGGAAACTCCGCGCCATCGTAGTGTCCCAGCGTGATGCCGTCCATGCCGCACTCGATGGCGATCTTGACGCCCGCGCGGATCAGCTCCGGCGTGGCCTTGGGCCGGACCGCGACGGCCGAGAGCAGCGGGAAGTCCTTGCCGAGGGCCTGCCGTTCGCGCGTGATCCACTGCCGCTTGCGGTTCAGCGCCGCCGGATCGCCACGCTGCTCGGAATATTCCATCACCCGGACCGAATCCAGGTGCGGCTTCATCTGGACCAGATCGAAGCCCCAGTCCACGTGGTTCTCGAAGCAGTCGTTGAACCGCAGGTCGGCCTGCCGTATGCCGTGGATGCCCGCGTGCATCACGCTGTAAAACTCCGTCATCGAGCGATAGCGGAATGACTGCCAGTTGCCAAGCGCTGGCTGCGCGGTGGGATTCTTCTTTAAGGCCGCGCGGGCCTCCGCGAGGTCGAAACCGGCCGCCCGCGCGGCCTGGATGCAGGAATCGCAGAAGCAGCCGCCTTTCTGCGCATCTCCTGGCATGAAGGGGAGCAGGCAGGTCTGGAGATAATCCACGTCGTAGTTCGCCGCCAGGTCGCAGAACAGGTTGAGCACGTATTGCCGGGCGTCGGGACTATTCGGGCACACCGGGAAGGTCCCGCCGAAGATGATGCGCGGGTCGCCGTTGATATCCCGCTGCACGCAGTCTTTGAACTCGGTGGCGGCGCGTTGCAGGTCCAAAGGGGTGTGCGATAGCTCGACCCCGGTCTTGAGACCCCGTTTGCGCGCCGCTTCCACCATCACCTGGAGCCAATCGGTCTGATTCAACCAGTCGTGCTCGCTGAGGCGCGGCTTGATGCGCCCATACCGCTTCATCTCCGGATGCCAATACGCGCGGGAATCCTCGGCCTGCCACATCGTGCGGACGGGGTTATGGGGAAAGCGTGGGCTGGTCAGCGGCCTGCGTTCGTAATGCATCAGGGCCACCAGGTAGACCGAGTTGACCGCCGCCATTTCCTGGAGGTTATCCAGAATGCGTTCGATGCCTTCGTCGTGCAGGTCCCAGGCATAAAGGCTGGCCGAGACCTCGAACGGGAAGCTCGGGCTGGCGGCCGCGGGCCGGCCGACGAGGTAGGGCGCGGCGGCTCCCGCCGCGGCTTTCACAAATACGCGCCGCGTGCAGGGCGACGGGAGAATAGTGTCAGGCTTCATTATTGTGTTCCTTTCCGGGCGCACCGCCCTCAATCCGCTGCAATCCGAAATGCCGCCATCTCCACTTCATTCCTCACCAGCAGCAAGCCGTCGCTGATGGCGGGGATATTCCACGTCTTGCCCGTCAGCGCGTTGAAGCGCGCCACTTCCTGAAGTTTCTCCGGCGCGGCGCGCACCAGCACCACGTCGCCTTCTTCGGTCAGCACCACCAGGTGCCCGCTCGCCAGCAGCAACTGCCCGTAGCCGTAGCGGCCGCCCTTCCACTTCAAGTCGCCAGTCTCCACATCGACGCACGCCAGGATGCCTTCATCCAGCCCGTAGAGATGTCCCTCGTACAGAACGGCGCTGTTGAATTTGTTCTTCATGCGGGTGTTGGACCAGACGACGCGCGTCTGGAAACCGTCGCCCTGCGGCGTCAGTTCCAGCACGGCGGCGCCGTGTCCGTAGCCGGAGGAAATGTAGACCCGGTTGGCCGCCACCGCAATCGGCTGGGCGGCATTGATGCCCTCCTGCGTGACCCACGGGTACTCCCACAGCAGCCTGCCGTCTTCCACCGTGAGCCCCACCGCGCGCTTGGCGGTCATCACCAGCACCTGGCGCCGCCCGCCGACCGTGGCCACCGTGGGCGAAGCGTAAGCGGCCTGATCGTCCAGCGCTGCCCACACGCGCTTGCCGGTGAGCTTGTCGTAGGCCACCACCGAATTGCCATGGTGGCCGCCCGGTGTGACGATCACTTTGCCATCCACCACCAGCGGCGATGCCGCCATCCCCCAATGGATATTGGACGCACTGTTATCGGCCAGAATATTCTTGTTCCAGACGTGCTTGCCGGTGGCCGCTTCCAGGCAGCGCAGTTCGCCCTCGGCGCCCTGCGCGTAGACGCGCCCATCGTCCCACACGGGCGTGGCGCGCGGCCCGTTGCCGCCCAGAACTTCCGCGAACAGCGCCTTCCAGGAATTCGTCCAGCGCTCGCGGCCGGTGCGCACGTCGTAGGCCGCCACCACCTCGTTGCCGCGCCGCTGCTCGATGGTGAAGGCCAGGCCGTTAGCCACAGTGAATGAGGCATAGCCGCCGCCCACCGGCTGCTTCCAGACCCGCTCAAGTCCGGCGGCCGGCCACTCGGTCAGAATCGGCTTCTGGTCGTAATGGCCCAGCCTGCCGGGGCCGAGGAAGTCGGCCCAATAGGTGGATCCGGTGGCCTGCGCCGGAACGGACTCCGCTTGCACCGGCGTGGATGGGGCCGCCGGCGCCGCTTCCGCGCTCGCCAGGAGCGGGGCCGGCGCCTGCATGGCGGCGCGCTGGGCTTCCAGTTGCCGGTAGTGCCGCTCCCCGCCCTGGAAGGAGAACATCGGCTGGATTCCGCCGCCGAACTCCATGTGCAGGCCGTAAAAGAGGAAGAGTTCCGCCACGCCAACCACCAGGATGGCGAGCGAGCCCAGACTCTTACGGAAGATCGACGTGCCCTGTCGCATCCAGAGCAGGACCAGGCCCGCCGGAGGCAGCACCAGCGAAGCCGCCAGGATGACCATCGGTTTTTGAGAGATTCGCATCTTAATCTGCATTGTATGACCCTACCGCCCCCCGATGGCGTACAGGAACTGCGCCGTCCGCAGGAAAATCCGGCCGCCGGAGATGGCCGGCGAGCTCAGCGTGTAGCCCTCCAGATCGTTCTCCGCCAGCACTTCGAATTTCGCCCCGGCCTTGACCACCGTGGTGAGGCCGTCTTCGTTGCCGATGTACAGCTTGCCGTCGGCCAGCACCGGCGACGAGCTATAAGTGGCGGGCTTCAGCCGCTGGCTGCCCCAGATCTCCTGCCCGGTGCGCGCATCCAGACACCACATGATGCCGCGATCGTTCACCGTGTAGAAGTACTGGCCGTCGGTGACCGGCGTGGGCACGTCCGGACCGTTGTTGAAGCTCCACAGGCGGTGCGATTCGGTGATGTCGCCGCGTCCTCCCGCGCGGAACGCCACCAGCGGCCGGACGCGCGAGGGCACGAAGAACAGGTCGCCGAACACCACGGTGGAGGCGATGGTGCGGTAGTCGGAATGGTGGTCCGGGTTCAGCCCATTGCCGCGCCACAATTCCTTGCCCGTGGCCGGGTCGTGCCCGGTGACGCAATCGGCGCCGGAGACGATGATCTCCACCTGGTCGCCGTACTTCAAGAGCGCCGGCGTGGTGTACGAATCGGGCGATTCGCGCACCGCGTCCGTGTGCCGCTCCACCCGCCACACCGTCTTGCCCGTTTTGGTATCGATGCGCAGCAGATACGACGGGTCCTTCGTCTTCATCCCGTGTATCACTTCCACGTACAGGCCGTCGCCGTAGAGCAGCGGCGACGACGCGTACCCCCAGTTCTGCCCGAACTTCCCGTAGTCTTTTTGGATATCGCGCACCCACAGTTCGCTGCCCGCGAAATCGAAGGCTTTCAGCACCCCGATCCCCGTCATGGCGTACACCGCCGTGCCATCGGTCACGGGCGAGGGGGACGACATGTTCTGTTTGTTGATCTGGTAATTGCCGCTCGAGATCAGCTTCTTCCACAGCGGCTCGCCTTTGGTCTTATCGACGCACCACAGGTAGAGGTCGGTGCCATCGGCGATATTGAGGAAGATCCGGTTGCCCCAGATGATGGGCGTGGCCCCCGTCTTGCTGGGCATGGCGAGCTTCCACGCCACGTTCTCCGTAGTGCTCCAGCGGACCGGCAGATTCCGCTCGCCGCTCACGCCGTTGAGCGTCGGGCCGCGCCACTGCGGCCAGTTTTCCGCCAGCCCCACCAGCGGGAGCAGCAGCATCCAAATCCAACACCGGCGAAATCTCATGGCACTTTACTCCGATCCGAGCCCATCCAGCACCGAAGAACCTGACGCCGCCGCCGTGGCGGCCACGGAAGCCAACATTCCCGCCGCCAGCACCAGGGCCAGCAGCACGCTCAAACTCAGCAGCGGTAAATGGCCGCCGCGCACCCCGGCCACGGGCGCCACCGCCACCGCGGCGCACACCGTGCCGGTGGCCAGGCCCACCACCAGGAGAAACAGGTTCTCCGCCAGCACCATCGCCGCCAGATGGCGCGGCCGGTACCCCACGGCGCGCAATAGCGCCAGTTCCCGGCGGCGCTCCAGCACATTGCGCATCACGACCGCCGCCAGACCCACCGTGCCCAATAGCAATCCCAGCACGCCCAGGGCCCGGAAGGTCTCCAGATACGAATTCTCCACCCGGTGGAAAGCCGCCAGCCGCGCCGGCGCCGATTGCACGTCGAAACCGTAATCGGAGAGCGAGTCCTCCAGCAGGCGCGTCGTCTCCTCCTCTTTCCCCGGCGGCGTGTTCAGCAGGAAAAAACGATACCCCGCCGTGTCCGGAAACAACCGCAGGAAATTCTCTTCGGAGACGACCAATTCGCTTTGAAACAGGCTGTCCTCAAGCGCCGCCACGATGCGGAAGCGCACCCCGTCCATGGCGAATTCCTCGCCCAGTTTGCGGTGCAGCACGTAGGTCATCGAGTTGGCGTCCGCGATGGCCGGAATCGCTCCCCCGGCGGGCTGGGCTTCGAGCAGCAGCCACGGGTTTTTCGCCTGCCCCTCGGCCTCTTCAAAGGGGAAACGCGCGGAGCGCAGAAACCATGCCGGCGGCGCCAGAATGCGTGGACGGCGCGGCTGATACAGATTCAGACAACTGGTGTCGTCGCCCGGGCGCAAACGGAAGGGCACGAACTGCACGCCATCGAGCGGCGGAAGATTCAGCGCGGCCCGGCCCGCCGCCGAATTGGGATCGTGGATCAGCGGCATCACCGAATCCGCCAGCAGCGGATACCCGCCCGTCCCCGCCGCCGAGCCATCGCGGCGGAAAGCATCCAGCGAGACAATCACGAAGGTAGCCGACGCGATCAGGGCGATGCACAGAATGCTGCGGCCCGGGCGATACGCCACGTTGCGCAGGCCGAGCGTCGATTGTCCCCGAATTGGGGCGAAGCGCCGCGTGTGCAGCCAGGCCGATTCCACGAGCAGCGCCGCGATCAGCAGCAGCGCGCCCGCGCCGAAGAATCCCCCGGCCGCATCGATCTTGCCCGCCGCGCTCGCGCCCACCAGTGCCGTGGCAAGCGCCGCCGCCGCGCCGCCGCTGACCCAGCGCCAACGGCCGGCCGCGGTTTTCTGCGCGCCCGCCAACAGACCGCGGGGAGTTTCCGGTTGCAGCCCGCGCAAGGTCCACGCCACCGAACCCAATCCCACCATCACACCGGCGAGCGCGCCTCCCGCCAGCGGCATGGCCGAAGCGTGCAGCCAGAGCAGGCGCGTGCCCACCGCGTCGAACCACCAGGTGCGCAGCCCCACCAGGATCAGCGCGCCGTACCCCAGCGCCACGCCCGTGCCCACCACCGCGCCCGCCAGGGCCAGCGCCGCCCCTTCCAGCAGAAACACCGCGCGGATTTTCGATGCCGAAAACCCTAGCGCGCGCAGCGTGCCGATCTCGCGTTGGCGCTGTTCGATGCCCAGCCGAAAGAACAGCCCCGTCAATAGCAGCGCCGATACCATCAGGAAGAAGCTGAAGTAGACGAAGTACTCGCCGAAATCGGTGGCCCCTTGCGCCGCTGCCAGGCTCTGCGCCTTCACCGGGATCACCGTCATCCCCATCTTCGCGGTGTCGAGGGCGCCGCGGAGAGCTTCGGAAAAGGCAGCGGGGGTGAGGGCTGCGAGAAGGGCATTGTAGAAGGCGGTGGAAGGCGGCTTGACAGGCGGGTTGGCAGGCGAAAGCGCCTGCCCCACAGGCTCGGGCGGATGGACTGTTCCAGCGAAGCGGAGGGAGGTCAGGCTCCCGAAACGCGTCCCCCACAGGGCGCGGCCGCGCGCCAGGCGGATGAAGGCCTTCGGCGTGGTGCGGTAGCGATTCCAGTATTCCTCGTCGCGCGGGCGTATGCGGGTCAAATCCAGCGGGAATGGCGGATCCCAATCGCGCAGGCTGCGCGATTCCGTGATGCCCGGGTAATCGGGCGTCAAATCGCGGTCCCCGGCGTCCACCGGCACGATGCGTTCCACCCGGAATTTGGCCGTTTCGGTGTGCAGTTGGGCGTCCGTTTTCCAAACGAAGTAGTCGAGTTCCACGGAGTCGCCCACTTTGGCGTTGAGATCGCCGGCCGTCCACTGGTTCAGCACGATTCCATCCTCAGCGGCGGGCGCGGGCGCGCGATCGAGCGCGGTTACCACCGAATACGGCACCTCGCGCCCGCCCGTGCGTATGCTGTTGGCGAGGTAGCTCAACACCGGCTCCGTGTGCAGGCCGAGTGCTTGCGCGGTGCGCGCGGCTACGTCCGCCAGCGCGTCAGGGATCACCGCGCTGTCGGTTTCGAGCGACAGAGAGTACTGCCCTTCGAGGGGGCGCAGTCGGATCCCCAGGTCGGCGAGCGTGAGCGCCGGCAGTTTCCCCTGCGCCGCCACAATCGTATTCACCCTGTGCGGTTGGCCCACTTCACGCTGCAAAGGCGCCAGCGGCACATACACCGCGCGCACATCTCCCTGTTGCGCGCGCAGCGAAAACGGGCGCTGCACCACGCCGCTCATACTGAGCCTCAGTGTCTTTCCGAGATCCTCCTTGCGTCCGTGCAACGTCTCCAATGGAATCGCCGAAAACTTGGGGATGCGCAGCAGGATGGTGTCGCCACCTGCGGCGCCCAGTTCCCGTGCCAGCGCCGCCGTCAACTGAATCTCGCGCCCGCGCGGCGGCGCGCCCGCCAGTCCCTGGAATTTCCAGAAGCGCTCGTCCACGCCGTACACCTGGATTCCTTCGGCGCGCTTGCCGCTGGGTTCGTGCGCCACCACGCCATCGAGCACGATCAACGGCGCGCCGGGCTGCATTTCCTCCGCCAGTTGTTCGCGAAAGTACCCGCCGCGCGTCACCACGAAATCCGCGTTGCCCAATCGCTCTAGCACCAGCCCGCGCAAACTGGCGCGCACCGATTCGCCCACCACCAAAGCGCCGCCGAGCACGCCCGTAGCGGCGGCGACCCCCAGCAGTACCGCCAGGTTGGTGCGCCAGTACCAGGCGAGATTACGCGCCAGCAGGGTAGAGGTTCGCATGACGCAACTCGTAGTGCAGGGGAAAGCGCGCCGCCAGCGTGGCGCTGTGGGTCACCACGATCAGCATGGTCTGTTGGCGGGCGTGCAACTCCATCAGCAGGCCCGCCACCATTTCCGCCGACGCCTCATCCAGGTTGCCGGTAGGTTCGTCGCAGAGCAGCAGATGCGGATGCCGTATCAGCGCCCGGGCCAGCGCCACGCGCTGCTTTTCGCCGCCGGATAACTCCGCCGGCCGGTGCTCCAGGCGGTCGGCCAGCCCGACCTGTTCGAGCAACTCCCGGGCGCGCCGCGGCGCGTCCCCGTCGTCGGGGCCCACCAGCGTGGGGATGAGCACGTTCTCCAGCACCGAACACTGCGGCAGCAGGCAGTGATCCTGGAAGATGAAGCCGATCTTTTCATTGCGGAACGCCGCCACTTGCTTTTCGCCAAGCTGGTAGGGATTGATGCCGTCCAGCGTCACCGCTCCCGACGTGGGCGGCTCCAGGCCCCCGGCGATGTAGAGCAGCGTGCTCTTCCCCGCCCCGCTCGGCCCCATGATGGCCGCCGCATCGCCGCGCTTCAGCCCGAGCGAAACGCCCGCCAGCACGCTCAAAGGCCCACGCGGCGAAGGATACTGCTTGGCCACCTGGGAGATCTCAAGCATGGGTCACCGCCGCGGCGATCTTCCGATAGCCTTCGAGCGCCCGCTCCGCCATGTGCGCCGCGCTGTAGTGCCGCCCAACGCCCTCCGCACCGCGCTTAGCCAATTCCGCGCGCTCCGCGGGCGCCTTCCAGAGGCGGTAAATGGCGTCGGCCAGGCTGGCCGGGTCGTCCGGTTCCACCAGCACTCCGCCTCCGGTCTCGGCCAGTATCTCCGGAAATGCGCCGCGCCGCGGCTCTACCACGGGCACGCCGCTGGCCATCGCTTCCAGCAGGAAGATCCCCTTCGGCTCGTCGTACGTGCAGGGCACGCTCAGCAGGTCGAGACTATTCAGGAATTCGATCTTCCGCGCCCGGTCGAGTTCGCCGTGGTAGTGGAACTCCGCGCCCAGGCCGGCGTCCTTCATCCGCCGTTCCACGCCGTGCAGATAGGCCCGATGCTCGTGCGCGAGGTATCCCGCTGCCTCCAGCACCGCGCCCGAAAAATCGGTCTCGCGGCGCAGCCGCACGTAGCTCTCCGCCAGCAGCTTCAGCCCCTTCTCCGGCGCCACCCGCGCCAGGTAGCCCACCCGGAAGGGCTGGTGCGCCGCGCGCGCAGCCGCATGATATCCCTCCAGGTTGATGCCCAGCGGGACCACGTGCATCCGGTTCTCGGCAATGCCCAGTTCGCGCATCCAGTAGCCGGCGGAGTAGCGGCTGACGGCCACGAACCCGTCCACGTCGCCGATCTTGGCGCGAATCAGCTCCAGCGACTGCGTCCGGTAGGGCTCCTGCAATTGGCTGAGAAACAGCTCCTCGCCTTGCAGCGTGCAGCACACCGGCCGGTGCAAGGCTTCCCGCACCGGCCGCGCCAGGCCGATCAATAGCGAATTGGGCAGCGTCACCAGGTCGGGCGGCGCTTCGTGGCGCAGCCAGTCGCTCAGCCAGACACTCAGCTTGCGGATCTCCTTGAGCTGGTAGCCATCCTCTCCACGCAGCATGGAAACCGTCATCCCGCCGAGCAGATGCGGGTCCACCTCGATCGAGGTCTTGGATGCCAGTTTCAGCATCCACCGCGCATCCCACAAACGGTCCAGCAAGCGGTGAGTTTTCCGGAAAAACGCGGCCTGCTGATCCAGGCATACGCTGATCCCGTTCATCAATACCACCGGTTCGCTGACGTTCGATTCATCGGTGCGCGTGGGCGTGTACAGCGGCAGCAGAATGAGGTCGTGGCCCTGCCTCTTGAGCTCCGCGGCCAGCGCATTGTCGCGCAGGCAACTGCCGCAGTACATTTTGGCCGCGCCGGCGGTGAACGCAAGTATCTTCATACGCTCCGGATCGCACCAATTGTAGCAAAACTCGACATGTCGATCCGAATGTATTTATACTATTTGCATGGCAGGAAACACATCCGATTGCGGCGGGCAAAACCGCCTGCGCCACCACCGTGGTGGGGCAGGCGGTTTTGCCTGCCAACCGCTGGCGGCCTTGTTGCTCGCCCTGCTTCTTCCCCTGGCGGCCAGCGCCCAGTCCGTCCGCGGCACGGTTACCGACGCCGGGCACAAGGCGCTCGAAGGCGTGGCCGTGCGCCTGGTCCACCAGGAGACCAACCGCCAGCGCAACACGCTCACCGGCCCGCGCGGCGAGTTCACCATCTCCAACCTGCCCCCCGGCGAGTACCGCATCGAGGCGGAGCGCGACGGCTACGCCCGGCAGGCCCGCCAGTTCGACGTGCTGCTGGACCAGGACGTCACCATCGAGATTTCCCTGCTCCCCGGCCAGCGCAGGGATACCGTGCAGGTCACCGCCGCGGCCGATGTCCTGCGCACCGGTTCGGCGGCGCTCGGCGGCGTGGTCGATAACCGCCAGATCACCGGCCTGCCCTTGGACGGGCGCAATTTCTACGAACTCAGCCTGCTGCTAAACGGCGTCGCGCCTGCCGCCCAGGGATCGGCGGGTTCGGTGCGCGGCGATTTCGCGGTCAACATCGACGGCGCCCGCGAGGACGCCAACAACTTCCTGCTCGATGGCGTCTTCAATGGCGACCCCAAGCTGAATGGCATCGCCGTGACCCCGCCGGTGGATGCCGTGCGCGAGTTCGAAGTGGCGGCCAGCGGTTACGATGCCACCTTCGGCCGCAACGCCGGCGGACAGTTCGACGTGGTGCTCAAGAGCGGCGGCAATCAACTCCACGGCACAGCCTACGAGTTCCTGCGCAACAGCGCCGTGGACGCGCGCAACTTCTTCGCCCCCGCCGGCCAGCCCAGCCCGGCCTACCAGCGCAACCAGTTCGGCGCTTCGGCGGGCGGTCCCGTGCGGCGCAATCGTACCTTCTTCTTCGCCGATTACGAAGGCCGCCGCCTGCGCGAAGGCATGACGCTCCTCACCAACGTCCCCACCGCGCTGGAACGTATCGGCGATTTTTCGCGCAGCGCCGTCCCCGCCATCGATCCCTTCACCCAAACGCTCTTCCCCGGCAACGTGGTTCCCAAGGCGTACCTCAATCCCGTCGGCCTGGCGATTGCCGCCCTCTATCCGCTGCCCAATCGCTCCGTGGCCAATCAGGACTACGTCTCGTCCCCCGCCGAGCGCGATCGCGAAGACCATTTCGACCTCCGCGTGGACCACAACCTCGGCCCCGCCGACGATCTGGCCCTGCGCTACAGCTTTGCCGACCGCGCCCTGTACGAGCCCTTCACGGGCCCTTCGTACGCCGCCATTCCGGGCTTCGGCGACAACGTGCCGCGGCGCGCGCAGAACGCCATGGCCGGCGAAACCCACATCTTCTCGGCCGGCCTGCTCAACGAACTCCGCTTCGGATTGGACCGGGTCTCGGCCGGGGTCTTCCAGCAGAACCTCGGGAACAATCTCAACCAACAGGTCGGCCTGCCGCAGGTTTCCACCAACCTGCGCGACACCGGCCTCAGCCTCATTGACATCACCGGCTATTCGCCCATCGGCGACGAGTACAACAACCCCCAGCACAGCGCTTCCACCATCTATCAGGTCACCGACACCGTCACGGCGGTGCGCGGGCGGCACCTGTTGAAGGCCGGCGTGGATCTGCGCTGGCTTCAGCAGAACGCCTATCGCGACGTGATGGCCAACGGGTACCTCGATTTCCTGGGCATGACCGGCAACGCGCTGGAGGAATTGCTGCTCGGCATGCCCTCGGTCACCACCATCGCGCACGTGGATAATGCCGAGCATCTGCGCACCCACAGCCAGTACGCCTTCCTCCAGGATACGTGGCGCGTGCGTCCCGACCTGACCGTCTCCGCCGGCGTGCGCTACGAATACAACGCGCCGCCGGTGGATACCCAGGACCGCGCCAACGTCTACGACCCCGCCACCCAGTCGCTGATCCGCGTCGGCACTAACGGCATGCCGCGCTCCGGCTACGCGGCGGATCGCAACAACTTCGCGCCGCGGCTTGGCCTGGCGTGGCGCCCGGGCTCGAAGGGGACCATGGTACGTGCCGGATACAGCATCGCCTACGACCAATCGTCGCTCGCCACCGGCGAAGGGCTCTACTTCAACGCGCCCTACTACGTGCTCAACGAATACTACTCGTTCGCCCAGTTCCCGCTCAGCCTGTCCGATCCCTATCCCCAAAATTACCCGCTCGCGGTGCCCTCCAGCGCCCTGGCCTTCCAGCGCGACCTGCGCACGCCTTACATCCAACAGTGGAGCTTCCAGGTGCAGCAGGAAGCCGGGCGCAACCAAGTGCTGGAACTGGCCTACGCCGGCTCCAAAGGTAGCAAGCTGATTAGCGCGCGCGACCTCAATCAGCCGCTGCCCAGCGCGCAGGCATACAATCCGCGCCCCGTGCCGCAGTTCGCCGATATCAACATCATCGAATCGCGCGGCAATTCCAATTACCAGAGCCTGCAAGCCGCCTTCCGCCGTACTTTGCGCGCCGGTTTGGCGGCCACCGCCGCTTATACCTGGTCGAAATCCATCGACGACGCCTCCGGCTTCTTCACCACCGCCGGAGATGCCAACTATCCCCAGGACAGCCATAATGTCGACCTGGAGCGCGGCCTCTCCGATTTCGATGTCCGCCACCGTTTCACTCTGAGCTACGGATATGACCTGCCGTTCGGCAAAGGGCTGCTGCGCGGCGGATGGCAGACCTTCGGCATATGGACCTTCCAGTCCGGCCAGCCGTTCACGGTGGCGCTGCTCCCCGACGACGACAACGCCAACACCGGCATTTCCTCCCTCGGCTTCGGCGCCAACGACCGCCCCAACGTGCTGCACAATCCGGCGCTTCCCCACCCCGGTCCCGACGGTTGGTTCGATACCACGGCGTTCGTCGCGGCCCCATACGGCAGCTTCGGCAACGCCGGGCGCAACATCCTGACCGGTCCAGGAATGCAGAACGTCAACGTCTCCGTAATCAAGACCACGAACATCGGCGAGCGCGCGCGCCTCCAGTTCCGCGCCGAGGCATTCAACCTGCTGAATCACGTCAATCTGGATCTGCCCGACAACTTCCTCGGCTCGCCCACCTTCGGCAAGATCCAATCGGCGGAAAGCCCGCGCCGCATCCAGTTCGGGCTGAAGCTCCTCTTCTAAACCGGCAACCGCTCGCTTACGCGCGTCCCGCCCCAATCAGAGCCGGGACCATCAGACCCGCGACCATCAGAGAAGCCGGTAGAGGTGCCCCTATGTCACCGACAGGCGGGGGCCGTTTTCCATGATCTTTTCGAAGCAGCGGGCGACGTGCTCCCAGGAGAAATTGGCGTTCACCATTTGCCAGGCGGAGCGGGACAGGCGCGCACGGATTTCGGGAGTGGCGAGGAGTTCCAGGCAGTGGGCGGCGAAGCGATCAGGAGTGTCGGCGATGCGGATGTCATCCGGGGGATTGACGGAGAGTCCCTCGGCGCCGATGGTGGTGGAGACGACGGGGATTTGGGCGGCCATGGCTTCGTAGATTTTCAGCCGGGTGCCACCGCCGATGCGCAAGGGGACGATGGAGACGGCGGAGTTCCAAAGATAGGGACGTATGTCGGGGACGGTGCCGGTGACCTGGATTCCCGAGTCTTCGGCGGCGAGTTGGGCGATTTTGGGGGGCGGTGTGCGACCGACGATGGCGAGGGTGGTAGCGGGACGCTGCCGGCGGATCAGGGGGAGGATCTCGCGGACGAAATAGAGGACGCCATCGACGTTGGGGAGCCAGTCCATGGAGCCGACGAAGACGAGGTCGGCATTTACTGTGGGTTGACAGGCGGAAGCGCCTGTCCCACCTACACCTCGGCAGGCGGAAGCGCCTGTCCCACATTGGCCATCGGTGTCCGGGGGGAGGAAGTAGTCGATGTTGACGCCGGTGGGGATTGCGGTGACGCGGGTGACGTCGAAGAGGCGGCGCATTTCCTCGGCGTCGGTGCGGGAAACGGCGACGATGTGGCCGGCGGCCTGGCTGACGCGGCGCTCGTAGCGGTACATGCGATCGGCCTGGAGTTTGAAGTAGGCGCGGCGCAGGGGGTTGGCCGCATGCTCGACGTGGCGGCGCCAGATCACGGTTTCGACGTTGTGCTGGAAAAAGACGGCATGGGGCAGGTCGGGGAAATAGCTGGTGGGGGCGAGGTGATCGACGACGGCGCAATGGAAGCGTTCGCGGCGGATGAGATCTTCGAGGAAGGCCCGCATGCCGGGGGGATGGAAGCGCTCGACGGCAACGGGAGTGGGAGAGAAGAGGCCGCGGAGCAGCTCGGCATAAAAGGCGGGGCTGGTTTTGGAAGGGACCTGGTAAGGGAAGGGGTAAGATTTGTGGGAATATTCGTGGGCGCGGGCGGGACCCTCGGGCTGGGCGGGATTGGCGATGGCGACGTAGTGGATTTCATGCCAGCGATGCAGGTGGCGCAGCATCTCCAGAGTGCGGATCTGTCCGCCCTTGGTGGTGGGGTGCATGAAATTGGAATTGACCCACAGGATCTTCATAGGGCGGGAGGGGCGGCGGCCATGACGCCATCCCAGCGCTCCTGGCGTTTGCCGGTGAGGAAGATATCACCCCATAACTGGAGAGTGAGCAGGCGCCAGATGCGGTCGGTGGCGTCTTCGCGGCCGGAGACCTGGAGGTGGAGGAGGTTGTCGAGCGCGGCGGGATCGATGTAAGAAGCCAGGAGTCCGTCTTTGGCGCGCATGATCTCGAAGAGCCGCCCGGCGCGCGGATCGCGCAGCCACTGGCGGAGCGGGGTGGGAAATCCCATCTTCTTGCGGTAGATGATTTCGTTCGGGACGAGGCCTTCGATGGCCTTCTTGACGATGTACTTGCCTTCGCCGTGGCGCAGTTTCATGTGTTGGGGGACGCGCGTGGAGAACTCGACGAACTCGTGATCGAGGAAGGGGACGCGGCTTTCGATGCTGGCGGCCATGCTCATCTGGTCCTGTTTCATGAGGAGCTCGATGAGGTAGGTTTTCTGATCGGCGAAGAGGAGGCGGGGAAGGGCGGAAAGACCGGGCTTGGAATCCCAGTACTTGCGGAAGTTGGCGTAGGGGGAAGCGGCGGGCAGATTCTTGAATAATGCGCGCTGTTGGGCGGCGGAGAAGGCGGAGTAGAAATTATCGAGGTAGAGGGATTCCAGGTCTTCGCCGCGGCCGACGAAAGTGTGCTGGAGTTGGCGGCGGAAGGTGGAAGAGAGAAGGGGCGTGGCGGCGACCTGGTTGCGAACGGCGGCACGGACGGCGGCGGGCAGGAGGCGGTAGAGGCGCAGCCAGCGCTGGTTCATGGCGTAAAAGCGGTAACGGGCGTAGCCGCCGAACATCTCGTCGCTGCCTTCGCCGGTGAGGACTACGGTGACGTGTTGTCTGGCTAACCTGGAAACGAAGTAGAGGGAGACGCTGGAGGGCCAGGTGATGGGCTCGTCTTCATGCCAGATAAGGCGGGGCAGGCCGTTGAAGAAGTCTTCCATACCGACAACGACTTCGGCGTGTTCCGTGCCGATGGCTTGGGAGACGTGGCGGGCGTAGGAGAGCTCACTGAACTCGGCTTCCCGGTAGCCAACGGCGAAGGTCTTGACGGGTCCGGAGAAGTTGCGTTTCATGAGAGCGGCGATGGCGGAAGAATCGACGCCGCCGGAGAGAAACATACCAAGGGGGACGTCGCTCATGAGACGCATGCAGACGGTCTCTTCGAGGCGTTGGCGGCATTCGGAGATCCAGGAGGAATCGGTACGCGTCTCGGGTTGGGGATCCGGAATGTCCCAGTATTGACGGATATCGGGCTGAGGAGATGGAGTGGAGAGATCGAGCGTGAGGTGATGGCCGGGCATGAGCTTGCGGATGCCGCGGAAGAGGGTGCGGTCGTCGCTCATGTATCCGAAGGCCAGGTATTCGGGGAGGAGCGACTCGTCGAATTGGGGAGAAATGGACGGGTGTTCGAGGAGGGCCTTGATTTCGCTGGCGAAGGCGAAGGTGTGCCCGTCCCAATAGTAGTAGAAGGGCTTCTTGCCGAGGCGGTCGCGGGCGCAGAAGAGCTTACGGGCGTTCTTATCCCAGATGGCAAAGGCGAACATGCCGCGGAAGCGGAGAACGCAAGCGGGGCCGTATTGCTCGTAGGCGTGGAGGATGGTTTCGGTGTCGGAGCGGTTGGTATAGCGGTGGCCGGCCTGTTCGAGGGAGGGGCGGAGGGCGGCGTGATTAAAGATTTCGCCGTTGAAAACGATGAACAGGGACGCGTCTTCATTGGCCATGGGCTGGTGGCCGCCGGAGACATCGATAATGGCGAGGCGGCGGAATCCCAGGGAGGCCCAGGGGTCGCGGTAGAAGCCGGAATCATCGGGGCCGCGGTGGCGGATGGTATCCGTCATACGCTCGACGATCGAGGGTGAGTCGGACGGCTGAACAGTTACAAATCCGGCGATTCCACACATGAGCGAATGAGGCGGGGCGCAAAGGGCCGAAACCCTACTTTAGCATGCGGTCAAGGTGGGGAGAAGTTAGTTGACGAGGGGGCAGAGCAAGGCGTTTGAGGGCGCGCCAAAAAAGTCATTTCGCGAACATTTATAAAATTATTCCGAGTGCTTTCAATTACTTAAGAGGTCTGAAGGGGCGGTGGCGAGAGGCGTGTAAGTTATTGTCGGCTTAGAGGGGCTGGTTTAGGAAACCGCCAGCCGAGTCAGTCAAAATCATGAAATTCAATAGAACCGGGCTGAGGTATGTTTGCGTGGCGGCGGCGATAATCGGCGCGGCGCGCGGACAGACGCAGATCGATCTGCGCACCCAAGGAAAGAATATCGATTTTTCATCGGCCGCGCGAACGCGGCCATCCAAGACCGGGACGTTGGTACCGGCCGTCTGCACGATCGGCGAGACGTTCGTGAAAACGGACGCAGCGGCGGGCAAGAATCTGTACGTTTGCACGGCGGCGAACGTATGGACAGTGCAAGGCATCGAGGTGCCGGACCCAACCGGCAAAGCGAACCAGATCCTGACCAACGACGGCAGCGGATTTTTCTGGCAGGCGATTGGCGGAGATGTGACCGGAGGGCCCGGCACCGTTACGGTAACAGGGCTGGGGGGGCGAAAACTCGGCAGCCTGACACCACTGGACGGACAGTTTCTGAAATGGAACGGAGCGACCCAGCAGTGGGAGCCGACGACGCTGGCCGGAGCGATGAGCGTGTTCGGGCGGACGGGGGCGATCACAGCGCAAACAGGGGATTACACGTTCGCGCAGATCGCGGGCAGTGTGGCGGCGGGACAGTTGCCGGCGGCGGGCGGAGATTTGAACGGTGCGTTGACGGGAGCGCGAGTGACAGGCCTGCAAAACCGGCCGGTAGGGACTTCGGTGCCGGTGACGGGCCAGGTTTTGGCGTGGGACGGCACACAGTGGACACCGCAGGCTTTGACGGGCGTCGGCGTGACGACCGTGTTCGGACGGGGCGGGGCGGTGACGGGGCAAGTGGGGGACTACTCGTTCGGCCAGATTTCAGGCACCTTGGGAACCTCGCAACTGCCGGCGGCGGCGGGCGACTTGAGCGGCGCACTGAGCGCGCCCACGGTGGCGGGTATACAAAGCCGGCCGGTGGCGGCGACGGCGCCGTCGGTTGGCCAGGTATTGACGTGGAACGGGACGCAGTGGGCGCCGGGTACGCAGACGGGCGGCGTGACGAGTGTGTACGGGCGCACGGGAGGCGTAACGGCGCAGACGGGAGATTACACGTTCGGGCAGATCGCGGGGAACGTGACAACGGGTCAGTTACCCACGACCGGTGGAGATGTAAGCGGGATGCTAACGGGCATCACGGTGAACAAACTGCAGAACCGACCGCTGTCGGGGAACACACCGACGAGCGGGCAGGTACTCACCTACGATGGAACGCAGTGGACGCCACTGACGCCATCGAGCAACGGCACGGGCGGCGGAACGAGCGGCGCGAACGCGGTCGATAAGACTCTGAGCAATACGTACACGGCGGGAGCGAAACAAATCTTCGTCCCGAGTCTGGCAACGGCCGGCATTAATTTAACGGCGGGCACACTGCCGACGAATCCGGCGGCGGGCGATCTATCGGTGGATTCGGGCGATGCGAATAAGTTAAAGATATATGACGGCAGCCAGTGGAACACGCTGGTCACGGTAAGTAACTACGTGGCGACCTTCACGGCGCAGACAGTAGTAACAATCAACGGAACGACGCATCGCCTGGGGACGGCGAACCTGAATGTGGAGTGCTATGACAGCGCAAGTCCTTCGGCGCAAGTAGAGCCGGACAAGGTGGTTGTCGACCCGGTGACGTACAACGTCAGCATCTATTTCGCGAGCGCACAGACGGGGAGTTGCACGATCACGGGTTCGGGCGGGGTGACCTCATCGGGGGCAAGCGGCGCGGGAATGGCATCGCAACTGGGAGACCTGGGGTTGGTGTTGACAAGTCCCACGGTGCTGACCGCGGGCTTGAACTGTTCCATCACCACGCCGTGCAACACACGATTGGGGAATACGGTGTATACGGTGACGAACGGCAGCACGATTACGCTTTCGGGAGGGACGGGGACTTTGTACCTGTATGTGGACCCTACGGGGGCGCTGGCGGCGGGGCACAATCTTACACTGACGTGCGCCGGAGTATGCGGCGCAGTAAGTGGGGTGACGGCATTTCCTGTGGGATCGATTCCCCTGTTCACGTGGACGGCTACGAACGGACTGTGGGACACCAGCGGGGGCAGCGACAAACGGGCGTTTCTGAGCACGCGAAGCCTGGGAGGCGGCACGGGCATTGTGGCCCTGGACACGGGGACACAAACGGTGGTGGCGGTGGATACATCTCTCGTGCCTACTTATCTGACGGTGGCGGCGGTGATCGATTTCACCAGCATCGCATCCGGGGCATGCGCCGAATCGACTCTTTCGCTATCGGGCGCAACGGCAGGGGATTCGGTGGCGCCGGGATGGCCAGCGGGCCTGGAGAGCGGCTTGATCGGGATGATGCGGATCAGCGGGAGCAACACAGTGGCGGTAAGAGTCTGTAACCTGTCGGGCACGGCGGTGGATCCGGCGGCGGCAACGTTCCGGGCTACGGTTGTGAGGAGTTTCTAACCATGAAGAGGGCGATTTTATTCGTAACGTTCGCCGCCTTATGCGGGGCGCAGACCATCGTGAACGGCGGACGCAATTATAAGGGAACACTGACGGCAAGCGGGAGCGTTTCGACGGTGGATTTCAGCGGCGCCGGGAGCACGGCGCCGGCCAAGGCGGGCACTTTAGCGTCGATTCCGACGGCTTGCACGCAGGGGCAGATGTATTTCGCCACGGACGTAGCGGCGGGGCAGAACCTGTACTTCTGCACGGTCACGGGGGCGCCGGGAGCCTGGACCCAGATGAGCGGCGCGGGGACAACGGCAATGACGGCCGGGACGGGAGCGCCGAGCGGCGTTTGCACGCCACCGGTGGTGTACATCGATACAACGAACCAGAACTTGTGGTTCTGTAGCGCGACGAATTCGTGGAAGCAGCCGACAGCGAGCACGAGTGGGTTGGCGACACTTGCCGGGACGAACACGTGGACGGGATTCAGCGATTTCTCGGGTGGGCAGTGGAGGCCGCCGGAATCGACGGTGGCGAATCTGCCCTCGGCCGCGGGGAACGCGGGCAAGGTGTTCATGGTTACCGACGCGGCGAGCGCCGGGAGTTGCTCGACCGGCGGCGGGTCAGTCCGGGAATTGTGCCGGACCAACGGGTCGAGCTATGAGTGCGTCGGGGGCTGCGGCGGCAGCGGTGGCAGCGGCGGGGCAGCGGCTTACATTTCGCCCCTTCTGGCGGGTCCCGACACGACGAGGACGATCGCAGGGGGGACACATAAATTTGCAACCACAGCGCTGCTGGTGGCGGTTTACGACAATGCGTCGCCACGCAACGCGATCTCGGCCGGGTGGAGCGTCAACCCGTCCACGTACGATGTGACACTTGCATTCGCGAGTCCGCAGAGCAATTACTACGTGGCGATCAACGGCGGGGTTGGAGCGACGGGAGCAACGGGGGCGACGGGGCCTGCGGGGTCTACGGGGTCTATCGGGCCGGCGGGAGCGACCGGGCCTACGGGAGCGACCGGCACCACGGGGCCAACCGGAGCTACGGGAGCAACAGGCCCGGCGGGCCCCGCACCTTCCGGGACGGGGATCGTCAAAGTGGTATCAGGCTCGGCGGGACTGGCAGTGGCCGGCACGGACTTCGCGGTGGCAACGAACGGGACAAACGGGCAGGCGCTGACGAGCAACGGGGCGGGTGGTTTCGGAACGCCGGCGACGCTGGCCACGGTTTCGACGAGTGGTTCGGCATCGGACCTGGCAACGGGCACGCTTGCGGCGGCGCGGTTGCCGGGTCCGGGAGCGTCCGCCAAAGGCGGGGTGCAGTCGAAGGACTGCACGGGCACGGGGCACATTCTGAGCATCAACACCGATGGATCTTCCACCTGTTCCGCCGATGGCGGCGGTGTGGGCACTTCCAGCAGCGGGCAGGTGCTGGTGAACTCGTCGGGCGCGGTGGCCGGTGTGGCCCGCTCGGGCAACGGAAATGTTGCCAGCGCGAGCGGAACCCTGACCAACGGCCACTGTGTGAGTATCGACTCCAACGGCAACTTCGTGGATGCGGGCGGGGCGTGCACAACGGGCGGCGGAGGCGGCACAGTCAACAGCGCCACGTCGGGGAACATCGCGTACTATGCTTCGACCGGCACAGCGGTGAGCGGCGGCAATTTCACGGGGGACGTGAGCAGCTCCGGCTTGACTACGACTCTCGCCAACATTCCGAACGCGACGCCAGCGGCGGGAGCCATCCTACATACGGCGATGGCGGCGCCGGGCACGCCCGTTGCCGGCAAGGGATCCGTCTACGTCGATTCGACCAGCAAGAATATTGCAGTAAAGGATGACACGGGGACAGTGAAGCACGGCGTTCAGACGGCGACGTGCAGCAATCAAGCAGCCACCGCAGTGAGTGACGCCGGGGCGGTGACTTGCACGACGATCACTTCGTCATACGTGAATAATACGATTGCGCTGACCGGCGCGGATATCAACACGTCGAGCCAAGTCACGGCAACCCACCTGGCTTCGGCTCTTGCGGTCAGCCAGGGGGGTAGCGGAACATCGAGCACACTCACCGGCCTGGTGCGCGGTGGTTCACCGGCCATGACCGCGGCGGAATTGAGCGGCGATGTGACGACCAACGGATCGAATGCAACTACGTTGGCAGCCAAGTTCAAAACGCGCACTAACTGCTTTGACTTCGGCGCCGACAATGCCTCGGCGGATCTGGCGGACGCCGACATAGGGCCACAGGGCCGAATTTTCATGGTTCCCATGGCGGCGACGGCGACCGAGATTACGGTTTCCGCGAACGCGGGCACGCCTAACGTCATCGTGCGAGTCAACCACGCCGGAACTTCATCGGATTTGGTGTCCAGCGCGCTGGCAACCGCGTCGTCCGGAGGAATCGGGTGCTCGAAGACATCCGGGACGACAGGATTGGACGGAGTGACGACGTGCAGCGGGACGCTGCAAAATACGTCGATCGCAGCGGGTGATTGGATCGAAACGAAAACCGGGAGCGGATTTGCTTCGACGGGCGCGAAGCGGATTTCCGTATGTCTGACATGGACGTTGAACTAGTTATTTGACCGCCTGATACCGTGCTGTCCGGAGCAACCGCTGCCTGACCCGGCGAAGCCGGAACCAAACAGGGCAGGAGCCGATCTGACGCGGAGACGCGGAGACGCGGAGAAAGCAAGGACAAGAACAAGCGGGCGGCAAAGAGCAGGATTCGCCTCTTCTCGGAGGCAGGTGAACGGTTTCACGTCAGGCGAGTCGCCCGGACGGCAGCGGGCACACTTGTGTTCATGGTCACGAGACGGGAGCGCGGAAAGCGCGCCGGGCATTCAGGAGAGGGCAGGCGGCAGCGACAGGTAATTGAAGCAACATCAGCTTGGGACGTCGGCGGGTCGAGATACCCGCGCCCCGACACATTCAGGATAAACGAAATGAAATTATCGATGATCGTTCTCACCGCGTCGATGGCATACGGCGCGGTTGGCAATTTGCAGGTACGAGGAGTGACATCCACGCAGGCGATTCTTGCCTACCGGGCGCCGGACACAAACCCGTGCACGGTAGAAGTGAGCGAATCGCCGACTTACAGTCCACTGGCGCATGACGTCGATCCAGCGCTGTTTGCCGGCTCGAACCTGGACAACCGGCCGGGGGCGACGGCGAGCGGGGCGCAGCGCGTATTCGTGGCAGGCACGCGACAGGCGGCGAAGGGAAGCGACGGCAGGTGGTATTCGCGAGCACTGCAGGCGTTCACCGCTCATTACTTTCGAATTACGTGCGCAGGCAGTCAGGCGACGGGGACCTTTCTGACGGCGAACATTGCGCTGGGCAACACTTACAATGAGACGTTACCGCCGGATCCGGCGGTGAGCGCGCGACCTTACTTCAGCTCGACCGGCTCATACGCATGGCCGGAGTTTCTGAACTGGAACAACCAAGATCCAGCGGCGCGGCAAGAATCGGTGATCGATCCTCAGACGGGAATGCTGCTGAAGCGACTGGCGCTACCGCAAGACCAGCCGATCACTTACTTACCTGGCGGCGGCGACCACTACTTCTATTCGATTTTCGACCCGGACGGCGCATGGAACCTGCCAACAGTCGTATGGTCGATAGCCAACGCGAAGCTGGTTTCCATCGTAGTGGGCTCAGGCAGCGCAACAGTCAACACGTCGACGGCACACCAACTACTGGCCGGGAGTCTGATCACAATTTCGGGTTTGACCGGGAGCGGCAACGGAGTGTACCAGGTGACGTACGTGCCGAACAGCACCTCATTCCAGATTTCGCAGGGGGCCCTGCCCGGGAACACGACGCTTGGAAATACCACGCTAGCGGTCACGGCCGCCGCGGTAAACGCGGACGATGGCACGGCAGCGTCGTTCACCGGGACGCATTCGGACATGTTGTTCCTGCGGGACCAGACATTCTGGACGGCGAGTGGAACCAACCTGTGGGACCTCACGCTTCCCACGGAGTACATCACGCTGGCGGTGAAGGCATGGTGTTCGGGTACGTGTGCCGGCGAGGATGCGAAGATCCAGGCCTGCCTGACGATCAACGGCGTCACGTGCTGGCCGACAAATGCCACGGCAAAGTATCAGGAAGCTGCGCTGGCGTCATCACAGACGAATTCATTCGTGACGCTGGGGACGACGGTTCCGCTTCTGGACGCGTGGACGCCGGCGGGATTCAGTCCACTGAACCGCGGCGATCTCTCCTCACGGGCGGGGCTGGTGAACGTCGATGGGAACGGGGTTGTAACATGGCAACCAGGCGGCAGCCTCAACACATATTTCAGCCCCAACTGGGTTAACGGCAGCAAGATAACTATCGCGGGATCGGAGTGTAAGATCCTGTCCATGAATGGGGAGAAGCAGTTGACGATCGATCCGGCGTCCTGTTCGACGCCGCTTTCGCTGCCTTTGACGGGGGCGGCGTTCACGGGCTCGAGTTTCGGGTTTCTGGTGTGGAAGAAGACGGCGAGCACGGATACGATCAACCTGCAGTACGCGAAATACACAACGGGGACATCGCAGTACATCGATTTTACCGCCAGCGGATCGGCGAAGTTATGCAGCGACGCGCTCACCGTGAACACCGCGACTGGAGGACTGGGATACCACTGCGTGATTCCGAGCGGCTGGCCCCTGCTGTACTGGGTAGATCACGAAACGGGCGACGCAACTTACCTTGGACTGTTCAGTTTCCCCGGGGTAAGCGGTCCGGATGGGTTCTCCGGTGGGGGATGCAGTAATACGTTGCGGGGAACGACGCCGACGGCGCCGGAGACCTTCTACTGTAACGCCACCGATAACGAGACACCGGCGAAAACGATCATTGTCTCGTGCACTCTGACGACAACGAACCAGCCGGGGAATCAATCGGTCGCCTGTTCCAACATTACGCCAGGCACAAAGGGCAAAGACCTCTCCAGCTTGATTGCGGAGTTTACGGCGGCCGACGTGCCGGCTTTCGACAGCACGATATGGGGATGCGGGATCGTAGGGCTACAAGGCACGAAGCTGATCCTCGGATGCAGCCGCAGTGTGCAAGACACGTTGGGATGGACAGCGGTATTCGATCCGGATAAGGTGGATACGGCGGCGGGATGCGTGGGAGGCGGCGCCCCAGGGTGTGTGGTCGCCGCCGCAACGTCGTGGGCGACGGCGCCAGCCCGGTGGTGCGTGGTTCATACGATTTTCACTTCCGGAAGAACCGACACTGTATGGATCGCGGGGAAGTTCTTTTCACCGGACTATCCACCGCAACTGGCCGATGGTCCGTACACGTCAACGATCGTATCGGGATCGCTGACGGCGACGCCTACGATTGCGGCGGGCACAGGCGCCTGCCCGGCCGGGAGCGCGGGGTGCAGCGTGGTGACTGTGGACGGCGAACCGTGCGATGCGACTCCGGCGACGGGCGAGGCGACCGGGAGTTGGGTATGTCCCAAGAACTCCGCTTGGGTGTACCTGCAGGACACAAAGGTGGGGGATGTGTTCGCGATTGATGCGGAATTCGTGGTCCTGGTGGCGAAAAACGGCAACCAATGGACGCTGCAGCGGGGATACGGGTTGACTTCGCCGTCCGATCACAGTTCAACGACACTGACGCCGCATTGCATGTCGCGGGATTTTTTCCATGGCGTGTCGAACTGGTCATGGACGTGGGACACGGCGAGAGATCCTCACGGGACCAATAGCGACGGGACGACGGTCCTCGTGGCGTGGGACTACGATCATCCGGTTCCGCGGCCAGATGTCACGATCGGCGGTGTTCCGTCGTATGACGGCAACTGCCTGTCCGGCGGCGGATCCTGTTATGCGGTGCGGCAGGGCGCCAGTCCAATGGGCGATCCGCCCAACCGGTACGTTTCTCTGGCGCCAGCATTTTCCGGAGCGACAGGCACGGCGTCTTTCATCGAGCGCGCGCAAGACCATCCGAGCAGGTTGCAGGACAATGCGCCGAATTCAGAGAAGTCGTGGCTGTTGGACGGCCGGCCGTTGCAGCCCGTGCTTGACATCAGCGACGCCGCAATCTCCGTATCGGGGCAGTTGTATCGAGTGACTTCGACGACTGCCGACGGCGATAATCTGACGCGGGTAGGATATAACATTTATGTTGTAAAGACATCGCCGACGACACTGGTGGCGGCCGGGAATTGCTCTGTAGCCAATCCCTGCCCTATATGGAACGACACGACCTTAGTTGAGACCATTACATCGCCGTGCACCATCACGCTGACCGGCGGGACCGGGTCCGTATATGTCTACGGGATTAGTACCGGCGGGATGGCGGTCAAGTACACCAGCGGCCTGTCGATCACAACGGACACCTGTGCCGCGGCTGTAGGCACGGGATATCCGGGCACATATGATATATGGCCGACAAGCACATGGCCGTTATGGTCATGGAGTGCGACGTCCGGGGTGTGGGCGGCAAGCGGCTCAGACGACCGCACCGGCTCCTCCGGCCTGCTCGGCAATGTGACGCGGAAGATCCAACCGACGTGGGCGTACTGCGGCATGCAGCCCCTGGTCGATGTGAGCAGCACCTCAACGGGAGACGTACTGAGCGACGCGGCCCAGGATTCATACAAGTACTGCGTGGCGCGAAAGGGCGGCGAGTGCCGCGCGGTCTCCAACCCAGGCGACATCTACGTGAACTGCCCGAATGCGACAAACCGGGGCAGCTCAGGGTACGGCTGCATGTGGTGGATGGAAAACTCCGACATTCCCGTCGACATCTGCGTCAGTAACATGAGCGCTTATCTGAACTCGATCGTACAAGTGGGATTCGAGAGCAACGATTTTACGGGGGCATTGGGCAGGACGCTGACGAAGGGGCTGTCGCGGTATAAGATGATCGACCCGTACTGGCACGGTAAAGCACTCTCAGACGCTTCGTGGATCATGTTCCGTTCGATGTACACGAACGGCGCGTGGACCGATATCTTACTGGGAAAGCTGCCGCCGTATCCGCCGACGGCTTCGACGGCACGCCCGACATTCCAGCCAATCCCGGTAAAGCTGACGGCCCCTCCGGGACTGCGGGTTGACAATGCCGTGATCCAATTCGGGTACGTGGAGAACGGAGTGCCGGGGCAGTTCTACTGCACGAGCCGGCAGGAAAAGTGCATGGCTACGGCGGCGACAATTCCGGGAGTGCCGTTTCAGTTCCCTTCCGACGGTACAGGCGGGGTGGAAGCGGGAGTTAGCGGTGTGCCGTGCGCGAATGGGTGCACGGTGTCGATCCCGGCCATTTCACAGAGAATGCTGTACTACCAGGTAAAGTACCGCGACGCGTCAAACCAGACCCTGGTTACGAGTCAAATCGAAACAGTCGCCGTTCCTTGAGGCAAGGCACGGGTTGAGCCGGTCAGGGCGGTCACGGCAGCGCTTTTGCAATCGCCGCCTCGGCGACCGGGACGAGCAGTGCGTAACCCTTGTCATTCGGATGCAGGCCGTCGCCGGAGAAACCTTGTTTCAGCATGCCGGTCTCATCCACCAGGGCGGCATAGTAATCCGCAAACACAGCGCCCGCCCGGGCGGCATAGTCGCGTATCCAGGCGTTAAGTTTCAGGATGTCGGACGGCGGGCGCTGGGGCGTCTGCTGGCGGGCGGTGTAGTCGCTGACAGGAGTAAGGGAGCAGAGGATGACCTTAATGCGGTGCGCCTGCGCGAGCTCCGTTATGGCCTGAAGATTATTTTCGATCATGGTGAGCGTGGACGGACCGGTGTTGCCGGCGATATCGTTGGTGCCCGCAAAAACCAGCAGGGCGGCCGGCTGGAGGGCGATCACATCCGGAAAAACGCGGACCAACATTTGCGGCGTGGTTTGTCCGGAGATGCCGCGGTTCACGTAGGGCTTGGCCGGGAAAAACTGAGCGAGTTTCCAGCCATCGGTAATGGAATCGCCCATGAATACCACGCGGAGGGGATCGGGCGGCAGTTGCCGGAGCCTCTGGTTGTCGGCGTAGTAGCGGCCGAGCTGATTCCAGTCCTGCAACTGGTCGGCAAGACTCCTGGCGGCGGCCGGCAGACAACAGTTGGCCCGCGGCGGGGCGAACTGCTCGACTATCTGGGCAGGCGCGCCGGCGGGCAGAAGGAGCGCACCAAAAAAGAGGATTGGGAAAAAGTATCGTTTCATAAATTACCCACGGACTCCGAATTGCGGCCGCGGGGCGGCGCGCCGTTGCTTGCGGATCGCGGCGAAATCGAAGATGGCCCGCGCGACAGGCGTGCCGACGACCTCGATGCGCTGGAGGTCACGGGTACCGAGTCCCACGTCTTCGGCCAGTTTGAGAGTGCTGTCGCAACGTTCAAACGGCGGCGTGCCGCGGTCCGCCATGGGGTCGAAGCCCATGAGGGCCATGGAGACCGCGTCGGTGGTAACCGGGTTGGTTCCGGCGACGATGACACCGGGGGCGGCGGGTTGCAGATCCTCGCGGATCCACGGACCTTCGCCACCGGTCATGGTCTTGACTCCTTCCACAATGGCCAAATGAATCGGGCGGGCGGAAATCAAGTCCACCACGGTACGCGGCACGCGGTAGGTATCCTGCCTGGGCGAGGTGGGATCTTTCTCCTGAGGCGCGCTCCTGGAGGGTTGGCGATTGCCGGCGTGGACCAACGTCCGGCCGCCGGCGGGGAGCAGTGAAGGCTCGTCGGCTCCGGCTCCGGTGCCGTAGATGGTGGCCGGCGTGAGGCCGAAGCAGTTCTTCATGGAGAGCGTGATTCCCGCCGTGGCGTGCTCCTTCATCTTGGCCAGGCTGACGAAGACATCGCAGTCTTCGTAGGAGTGGTTGAGATCGAAGGCCGGATAGATGTAGCCGCCGTGGGGCACGACCAGGCGCGAGTATTTCGTGGCGCGTCCCAAGTAGTTGGTGTTTTCGAACTCCACATTCGGGGCGGCGCCGAGGATGTCGCGCGGCTCCCAATTGGCCCGCATCACGTATTCCTCCACGGGATCGGCGGTTGACCAGGGACTTTCCAGGATGCGGATGCGGCGAGCGCCGGCCTTGCCCATGAGATGAGCGACGGAAGCGATCACGTACGGGTTGGTATAGTGCGTGTCCTCGAGTGGAAGGTAGCCTAACCGGTAGGTCACCGCGCCGGTCAGATTGATTTTGATGGCGACCGTCTTGCCCTTGACGAGGCGGCCCAATCCGCCCAGTTGGTCGAACATGGTTCCCAGTGCAGCCAGGAGCTCGCCGGGGTTATAGGTCTTGCATCGGGAGACGGCCACCGGGGCGGTGGGCGCCTGCGCGGCGCGGCCGGGCCGGGAAGCGGCGAGCCACGCGGTGGAGAGGGCGGCCGCGGTGGTGGAAAGCCATTGCCTGCGAGTTCGACGGCACTGCATGGGTACTGCCTCCTGCCTGCTGATTCTGGAAACTTCCAGTCCAATCGCCCCGTACCGAGAAATCCGCCGGCGAACGAACTATGACCGCTTCCTTCGGGCGATTGTACCGCCGATTCCGCCAATGGGCGGGACCTCAGAGTTCCAGGCGGCCCGAACCCTGCCCGCGGAACTGCGTGCGCGGCGCCCCACGCAACTCCAAAATCAGCTTCATCACCAGTTGTTCGATCGCGTCCCGAATCTCACAGTGCCGGGTATATTCCATGGACACGGGGTCGGCCACTTCCCAATCGACCACCCGCCACTTGAATTCCTGCGGCAGGAAGAAGCCGGTCATATTGACCACCAGATCGAAATCCGCCCGCCCGAGGTGCCGCAGACCTTTTGGAAAATGGTCGCGCAGATCGATATTCTTCTCGTCCATGGCGCGGAGCGTATCCGGAGCCACGATCGCCGCCGGCGCCAGTCCCGCGCTGGCCGGAATCATCACGTCGCCGCCGTACGTCCGCGCGAAGCCCTCGGCCATCTGGCTGCGGCAGGAATTTCCGATACAGACGAACAGCACGCGCTTCTTGCCGGCCGGAATCATAGCTTCTCCAGGAACAGGCAATGCACGCGGACGTCGGTGGTCAGTTCCGGATGGAAGGTCGCCGCCATGTGCGGCCCCTGCTCGATCAGCACCGGGTCGCCTTCGTACTCCGCCAGCACCTGGACGGCGTTGCCGGCCCGCCGGATAATCGGCGCGCGGATAAACACCGCTTCCAGTTTGCCCGGGGCGGTGCGCTTCTCAAATTCCGGCTCCGGATCCAGCTCCACCACGCGGCTGTCCAGTTGCCGGCCATACCCGTTACGCTCCACTTCGATATCCATTAATCCCAGGCTTTCCTGCGACGGATTGGTGACGTCCGCGGCCATCAGAATGGCGCCGGCGCAGGTGCCGAACATCGGCTTGCGCCGGCCGAACTCGGCCAGATCGTCGAAGAGGTTGTCGTGGCGCAGCAGCTTGAGCATGGTCGAACTCTCGCCGCCGGGCAGGATCAACCCATCGATCTCACTCAACTGCGCGCGCTCCCGGACGTACACCGGTATCGCGCCGGCGCGTTCCAAGGCCGCGCCATGCGCCGCGAAATCGCCTTGCAGCGAGAGCACCCCGACCTTCTTCATTACCAGCCCCGAGTCTGCAACAGCTCGCCCTCCGGAATCTTCGAGATCTCCAGGCCCGGCATGGCCGCTCCCAGGCTCCGGCTGGCTTCCAGCAGCTTCTCCGGGTTGTTGTAGTTCCTGGCGGCCATGACGATGGCGTTGGCGCGGTTCGCCGGATCGCTCGATTTGAAAATCCCCGAACCCACGAACACCGCCTCCGCTCCCAGTTGCATCACCAGCGCCGCATCCGCCGGTGTGGCGATGCCGCCGGCCGAGAAGTTCGGCACCGGCAGCGTGCCGTGTTGCGCCACCCACTCCACCAGTTCCAGCGGCGCCTGCAGGTTCTTGGCCGCGGCGGCCAGTTCCTCCTTGCCCAGCACGGTGAGCTGCTTCATCTCGCGGACGATGGTGCGGATGTGGCGCACCGCTTCCACGATGTTGCCGCTGCCCGCCTCACCCTTGGTGCGGATCATGGCCGCGCCCTCCCCAATCCGCCGCAGGGCCTCTCCCAAATTGCGCGCTCCGCACACGAAGGGAACCTTGAAATCGTTCTTGTCGATGTGGTGCTCTTCATCGGCCGGCGTCAGCACCTCGCTCTCGTCGATGAAATCCACGCCCAGCGCTTCCAGCACGCGCGCTTCCATGAAGTGCCCGATGCGCGCCTTGGCCATCACCGGGATGTGGACCGTTTTCATGATCTCTTCCATGATTTCGATATTGGCCATGCGCGCCACACCGCCCTCTTTGCGGATGTCGGAAGGCACGCGCTCCAGCGCCATCACCGCCTGGGCACCCGCATCTTCGGCGATCTTCGCCTGCTCGGCATTGGTGACGTCCATGATCACGCCACCCTTCAGCATCTCCGCCAATCCCACCTTCAATCGAAACTGCTCGCTCGAAAACTGAAACATATCGCTCTCCTCTCTCTCGAACCTCTCAGACCATCGCGGGCGAAGGTTCGTAATTTCGCGCCGCATTCTCCAGCTCAGAGGCGACGGTGCGCCCCAAAATTCCGAGGCCGGAGCGGATCTGCTCCGGCGTCAGGCCGGCAAAACTCAATCGCAACGTGCCCGGCTCCAGCCGCGAAACGGCAAAGTACCGCCCCGGCATGTAAGCCACGCCGGCGCGCTGCGCGCGGGCCAATAACTCGCTCGCATCCAGCGGATCGGGCAATCGCACCCAGACATTCATGCCGCCTTCCGGCCGCGTCCAGCGCGTGCCCGCGGGCAAGTACTCGGCGCATGCCTCCAGGGTGGCCGCCAGGCGCTCGCCGCCCGCCTGCCGCACGCGCGCGCGGTGGGCCTCCAGCCGGCCCGATTCGGCAAATTCCAGCAGCACCGCCTGGGAGAGCTGATAGGTATGCAGATCGGCCGCTTCCTTGGCATGCCGCAGCCGGTCGATGAGCGGTTTGGGCCCCACCGCCCACCCCACCCGCAATCCCGGGAAGCTGACTTTGGAAAAGCTGCGCAGCAGCACCGTTCCGCCGCCCTCGTCCAGTTGCTTCAGGGCGGGCAGCGGCTCGCCCGTGTAGCGCAACTCGCCATAGGCGTCGTTTTCGATCACCGGCACGCTCGCCTTGCGCGCCGCATCCAGGAGCGCCTTTCTGCCGGCCATGGGCAGGCTCGCCCCGGTAGGATTCTGGAAATTCGAGGTCACCACCAGGAACCGCGGTCTTTCGCGCTCCAGCACGCGCTCCAACTGCACCGCATCCATGCCATCGGCGCCCACGGGGACTCCGCAAAGTTGCGCGCCCATCCCGGTAAGCAGATGCTTCAAGCCGGTGTAGAGCGGATCTTCCACCGCCACCGTGTCGCCGGGCCGCAGCAGCACGCGCCCAATCAGGTCGAGCGCCTGCTGGCAGCCGTTGGTGATCAGCAGGTCGTCCCCCGGACCCGCCACCTGCTGCCGCCGCGCCTCTTCCATCAGGTGGCGGCGCAAAGGTTCGTACCCGCTGGGCGAGCCCAGTTGCAGGATGTCGGCCAGGTCCCGGCGAGCCAGCACAGTGGCGCAGGTGGCGCGAAAATCGTCCAGCGGGAACAAGTCCCGCGAGGGCCGCGAAACGGCAAAGCTGATGACGTCCTTATTCCATCCGCCGTTGGGCCCGGCCATGGAAATGTCGCTGCGCTCCAACAGGCCGCTCCAATCCACCCCGCCCGCCGGTTCGGCGCCCCCGGTGACGAAGCTGCCGCGGCCCACCTGACCGGAAATCAAGCCCGCGGATTCGAGAAGTTCGTACGCCGCCGATACGGTGGTTCGGTTCAGTCCAAGCAAGCCAGCCAATTCGCGGGTGGCCGGTAGCCGCTCGCCCCTGGCAAGCAATCCGGCGCGGATTTGGTGGCCGATCTGCTCCGACAGTTGCCGATAAAGCGGCGCCTCGGCACTGTGATCCAACTTTGGCTGAAAGTCCACTCAGCCATACCATACCACATTGGACTGGCATTCGAGGGGCTGGTCGGTCACTCGATCATTAACGTGTAATCCCCAGCCGTGTTGTTGAGCGGCCGCACCTGGATGTAGTAAGTCTGGTTTCCACGCACCTGCATGGTGTGCTTCAGGTTCAATTCCGGGGTTCCCACCTCCGGACCGGGTCCGCTCGACCGCATATCCGGTTCGAACGTGCTCAATGCCGGAATCAACGTCGTCGACCGGTTGGCGATGGCGATCGATACCGTCCCCGTCCGCGGACTGACGAACGAGTAGTAGTCCGTGTCGTTCGCATCCATAATGCCGGCCACAACGGCCGTGCCCACGGGGATCCGCCGCGCATTGGAAATTTCGTCGTTGGGCTCATACGCGTCGAAGGCCTTTTGGGGCCGCACCAGCAACGTGTACGCGCCGCCGCTATGGCCGAGGCCCGAGACTTGCAGGTACAACGTCGTGTTCGGCGCCGGCGCAATCGTTAGCTGGAGGCTGGCGCCCGGTTCGTGCGCCGTCTTGCCCCAGTCCGTCATGCGCCTCTCCTGGTCGAAAATCCTCAGTACGGGCACCAGCGTTGTCGAATGGTTGGCAATCTCGATCGAGATCAGGTCGCGCGGCGCCGGTGGTGTGACGAAGCGGAAAAAGTCGTCGTCGTCGACCGCCGCGTCGATTTCCCCCTCCACCAGGTTCCCCACTGCGATGATGTTGGCCAGGTTCGTGTCGTTGTTCGGCTCCACCTCCCGAGTTACCGGATCGCCGTCCAACGCGAAAGTATTCTTCAACCGGTCGAGGTTCCGCCGCACCGCCTCATAGTTCCTATCGCGTCCCAGGGCCTCGCGAAATGCGTTGAGGGCACGCGAATTGTCCTTCACCTCGGCGTATAACACTCCGAGGTTATTGAACACCACGGGCACGGCTGCCACCTTCGAAACCTGCTCCAACAAGCCCACGGCGCCGCTGTAATCCTTGAGGCTCACGTACTGGCCGGCCTGGTCGAACCCCCGCTCTATCCCGGCATCGTTCAGCGGCTTGCCATAGAATTGCCGGTACTCCTGCATCATCTTTTGCTTGTCGGCAAGGTAACCCGCGATCGGTTTGCCCCCCGGCAGGCTGAACGGCGTGCGCGACCACTCGGGCCCTGTGGCGATCCACACAATCATCGCCACGCAACCCAATACCGGCGCCAACCACCAGTACCTGAGGACGAGAGGCCGGCGCCTCCTTTTCTTCCTCTTCTTCAACGTGGGGGCAGCCATGATTTCGTTGTCCCAAAGATGCCGGCGGCGGCGGTCAAATCCTCGTTTGCTACAATCCTAATTCTAGCCCTTGCGCAACGGCCCGAGCGCCGTTGGCGCGGAAGTCCAGCCCATGACATCGGCCCACGCCCCAGCGCCATTGACGGCAACGCGAAACCGGAGGAGCGCCATGAAGGGGTTGGCGCTAGTGGCGTGGGCCGGCTGCCTCGTCCTCGGCCCCGGCGTCTCCGCGCAGAAAAAGCCCAAGCCTAAAAAGGAAGAAATCACCCAGACCCTGCAACTCCCCAAGGAACTGCCGGGAGCCGTCGTCGGCGAGACCCGCCGCCTCACGTTTCACGTCACCGCGCTCTCGGCGCGGGGCCTGCTTTCCGCCCAGATACGCGACGCCCTCAAAGCCCTCACCCACGAAACCGGCGGCAGCCCCGTGCTCAAGATCCGCGCCTTCGTCGCCGGCTCCGGCGACCTGCGCCGCGTGCGCGACCTGGTCAGCGAAGTTTTCACGCTCCGCCGCCTGCCGCTGCCCGCTCTCAGTCTGATCCAGGCCGGCGGACTGCCGCTGGAAGGCGCGCAGGTGGTCCTGGAAGCCATTGCCGAAGGGAAAAATGAGGTGAGCCCGCACGGCCTGGTCTTCCTGTCCGCCCCCGCCGCTACCACCGACAATCCGCTCGACCCCGTCGCGCCGCTGGCCGCGCAATCGCTCGAACGCTTGCAGCGCGCCATCAAGGCCGCCGGATCCGAGTCCTCCGATGTGGTGCGCGTCACCTGCTTCCTCAGTTCTCTGGAGAATCTCGCCGCCACCCGAAAATTGGTGGAAGCCGATTATCCCCGGGCCGCGCTCGATTACGTGCAAACCCAGCGGTCCCCCACCCGTGCATTCGCCGCCTGCGAGGCGGTCGCACGGCTGCGCCGGGACACCGGCAAACGCCTCGCCTTCCAGCCGGAAGAAGGCGAGCCGCTGGCCGCGTTGGTGGCCGCGCAGCATGTGGTGCTCACCGGCACGCAGGTGAGCTACGGCTTCCAGGAATCCGATTCGCGCCTTGCCTTCGAGCGCCTGCAAAAGGCCCTCGAAGCCAACGGCGCGTCCGGCCGCGATGTCGCCTTCGCCCACTACTACCCGTTGGCCGATCGCCTCGCCGCCCAGGTGCGCAAGCTGCGCGGCGATTTCTTCGCCGCTTCCGCCGGATCGCTGGTTTTGTTCGAAGGCCTTCCCGGCATGGACGCCGGTTTCGCCGTGGACGTGGTCGCGGTGAAAGACTGAGCGGCCCGGGGACTGACAAGACTGCCATGAATTTGCGGCGCCGTTTGCCGGAAATTCGCTGGCAGTCCTGTCTGTCCCCGGTGTTTGTGTACAATGTATCCCGAGGCTGAAATCATGAAGACAAAAGTTATCGCGCTGATCGCGCTCGCCCTGCCCGCTTTCGCCCAGAGTGGAATTAAGGACGCCCTGGCCAAACACTGGAAGACCAGCGGCGACTTTACCATCGCGGTGGCCAAGGCGATGCCCGCCGAAAGCTACAACTTCCGGCCCAATCCGGAGGAAATGAACTTCGGCCAGGTGATGGCGCACATCGGGCTGGCCAATCTGGGGGCGTGCAACCGCGCCAGCGGCATGCCGCGGCCGGAGTTGCCCGCGAAGATCGCGGCGTGGAGCAAGGACACCAACAAGATCGATGTCGACCGCGACACGGCCATCCAGTTCCTCACCGATTCGTTCAGCTTCTGCTCTTCGGCGGTGAACGGCATGACGCCTGAAAAGCTGAGTGCCATGGTGGGACCCGAGGGCCGCCAGATGACCGCGTTCGAGACTCTGTGGTCGTACTTCACCCACACGGCCCACCATCGCGGGCAGGCGGAGGTTTATCTGCGCGTGAAGGGGATCAAGCCGCCCGACTACGTGTTTTAGGATGGGCGAGACTGCCCATTGTCGTGCAAGCGATTTGGCCGGCAGCGTTTTCGCCTTGGGCCGAGACGGAGTTTGCCGGGCGTTGCCACGATCGCCGGCAGCGGGCCTTGTGGCGGCGTTCGAGGACAAGCGCGTTTCGGTCCTGATCAGGGCAGCTTGGCCGGGTGCTTAACCGTTTTGGGGGAAGGGCAGCCGCAATTGCTTGTGGGGCAGCTTGGCAAGCTGCGCGCGACCCAGAGGGTACGCGCGTTTACCGGCGCACCTGGCGGGCTGGCACGAGACAGCGGCGGTAGCCAACCGCCGCGCAGGTTAACAACCTAATGCCACTCGTTTTTCCCAATACCGATCATTCTGCATTAGTTGTGGGGCAGGCAATCTTGCCTGCGGCCGCCTTTCAGGCGGCCTTTTCGGGTCGTGCGCGAAGCCTTCGCACCCGGCAAGCGCCGGCTGAAAGCCGGCGGCAGCCAGAATTGGCTGCCCCACAAGATATGCAGAATCGCAGAGCAGGAAAAACGAGTGGCATTAGGTTAACAACCTGCCCCACAACCCAGTTCACGATACGTCCCCCCAAGACGGTTAAGCACCCAGCTTGGCCCGGACGGAACACCTCCTCCGCAAGCAATGCTACAGTCAGGATATATTACTGGATATACGGAAAGGGATTCGCCTTGAGCACCACGCCCCAAAAACGAGCGCTGAGTAACTACCGGAAGCGCCTCAACCAGCGAGGGATGGCCCGGTTCGAGGTCCTGGGACTTGACGGCGATCGCAACTTGATCCGGTCGCTGGCAAAGCGCTTGGCCGGCGGCGGCCCCGATTCGGAACGGATTCGAGCGACGGTCCGCCGTACCATTTCGGCGGAGCCACCGAAAAAGGGCGGTATTCTTGACGCATTGCGCCGATCGCCTCTGGTCGGCGCCGATCTGGATCTCAAACGCCCAGCGGCGCCGGGACGCAAGGTTGACCTGTGAGCAGGAGCCTCCTCGACACCAATATCATCGGCAATGTCACCAAGCCGGCGCCATCGCAAGCGTTAGTCGCCTGGATGGCCGGGCAAGCGGACGAGGATCTCTTCATCTCTTCGCTGACAGTCGCCGAAATCCGCCGCGGAATCCTGGAGAAGCCCGCCGGAAAGATGCGCAGGGATTTGGAGCGTTGGTTTTCCGGCCCCGAGGGTCCGCAGGCGCTGTTCGCCGGGCGGGTGCTTCCGTTCGACGAAAAGGCCAGCCTCATTTGGGCCCGACTGATGGCCGACGGGACGGCCAAGGGGAGGCCACGAAGCCCCCTGGACATGATCGTTGCCGCAGTCGCCGAGGCGAACCATTGCGTGATTGTCACGGAAAACGAAAGGCACTTCGCCGGTCTGAAGATCGTCAATCCCATGCGGGCCAACTGACGAGTGGGGACGAATAAAGGACGGAGGCGCGTTTGTGGGGAGTAACCCGCTTCCGAGACGAACCAAGACATCATTGTTTCCGGTCCGGAAGTATGATTCCATGAAAGTGCGCCGGAAGCGAATCCCGTACCTTGAGCACTCAGCCTGAGTCGGAATCGCTAGAGCAGGCGCGGTTGGATTGGAGAGGCATCCATGGGAACAATGCTCGTAATCGTGATCATGTTGTTGGTCGTGGCAGTGTTGATCCTACAGATCCTACTGTTTCGGAAGGAAACAGGTCCTTCCGTGGACTTGGTACCGTTGAACGCGCGGACGGAGGCCATCGAACGGGCACTTTCAAAGCACGTTGGAAAAGCGGCTCGGCGAATCATTTAGAATCGTAAGCGAACGGTTGGAACAGGTGCACCGAGGCTTGGGTGAGATGCAGACCCTGGCCGCCGGCGTTGGCGATCTGAAGAAGCTGCTGAGCAATGTACGCACGCGGGGTACCTGGGGCGAGGTCCAGCTTGGCATGCTGCTGGAGCAGATGCTGACGCCGGATCAATACAGCACGAACGTAGCGACGACCGGAACCGGCGAGCGGGTCGAGTTTGCGATCAAACTCCCCGGCGCCGAGCCGGACGGCTGCGTTTGGCTCCCGATCGACGCCAAGTTTCCCAAGGAGGACTACGAGCGCCTTCTGGATGCCGTAGATCGCGCCGACGCGCCCGCAATAGAGGAGTCTTCCCGTCAGCTCGAAATCCGGGCGCGCCAGTGCGCCCGGGACATCACACAGAAGTATCTTGCGCCCCCCATGACGACGGATTTTGCAATCATGTACCTGCCGACCGAAGGCCTTTACGCCGAAGTGCTGCGGAGGCCCGGATTGATTGAGACCATGCAGCGGGAGCACCGCGTCACCGTCGCCGGTCCGATGACCCTTGCAGCGATCCTCAACAGTTTGCAGATGGGATTTCGGACCCTTGC
>Ga0182030_10001714_pt1 | contig 45714 bp, 46 predicted proteins | sample 812S3MmetaG_FD_121299 | JGI IMG/M metagenome (GOLD analysis project Ga0182030, IMG submission 121299) | Permafrost microbial communities from Stordalen Mire, Sweden - 812S3M metaG (Illumina Assembly) | ecosystem: Environmental > Terrestrial > Soil > Wetlands > Permafrost | place: Sweden...
CGAAGGCGGGCTCTCGGTTCGCACGACTCTCGATCCGAAAATGCAGCTGATGGCGCGGCGCGCCCTGGTCGACGGCCTCGTGCGTTATGACGAGGCGCATGGATTCCGCGGTCCCATGCGCCACATCGACATCAGCCAGGATTGGGGCGTTCCGTTGGCCGATGTCCCGGTTCTTGGCGACGTCTCCCCCTGGCGGCTCGCCGTGGTCATCGATGGGACCGATTCCAGCGCGCGGATCGGCTTGCAGCCGCGCCATGAGAAATCCGGCGAGATCGAGCGCGAACGCGAATCCGGCATGCTCACCAATGTCGGCCTGCATTGGAGCCGCGGCTCGGATTCCCGCACCTCCCTCGGGCCCGGCGACGTGATCTATGTCGAGGCGCTCGAAGGAAAGCCCGGCCAGTATCGGCTGCGCCAAATCCCGGAGGTCAGCGGCGCGATCGTGGCGATGGATCCCTATACCGGCCGCGTGTTCGCCATGGTCGGCGGCTTCTCCTTCGACCAGTCCGAGTTCAACCGCGCGACCCAGGCGCAGCGCCAGCCTGGCTCCTCCTTCAAGCCCTTCGTCTATGCGACGGCGCTGGATAATGGATATACGCCGTCCTCGATCATTCTCGACGCCCCGATCGAAATCGATCAAGGCCCCGGCCTTGGCGTGTGGCGGCCGGAAAATTTCGAAGGCAAGTCCGGCGGCCCGCACACTTTGCGCTATGGCGTCGAACATTCGATCAACCAGATGACCGTGCGGCTCGCCCGCGACGTCGGCATGCCGCTCATCGCCGAATACGCCAAGCGCTTCGGGATTTATGACGATTTGCCGCCGTTCCTGGCAATGTCGCTCGGCTCCGGCGAGACCACTTTGCTTCGCATGACCACCGCCTATTCGATGCTCGCCAATGGCGGCAAAAGGATCAAATCGACCCTGATCGACCGCATTCAGGACCGCTATGGTCATACGATCTACCGCCACGACGAGCGGGTCTGCGAGGGCTGCGACGCGCCCACATGGGAGAATCAGCCGGAGCCCCGGCTGGTCGACAAGCGCGAGCAGGTGCTCGATCCGCTGACCGCCTATCAGATCACCTCGATCATGGAAGGCGTGATCCAGCGGGGCACCGGGCAGTCGATCAGGGAGGTCGGCAAGCATCTCGCCGGCAAGACCGGCACCACGAACGAGGCCAAGGATCTTTGGTTCGTCGGATTTTCGCCCGATCTCGCGGTCGGCGTCTTCATGGGCTATGACCAGCCGCGCTCGCTCGGCGATTCCGCGCAGGCCGCGCATTACACCGCGCCGATCTTCCGCGATTTCATGAAAATGGCGCTGAAGGACAAGCCCGACGTGCCGTTCCGGGTGCCGCCGGGGATCAAGCTGATCTCCGTCGACGTCAAGTCAGGCATGCGCTCGAACGGCGCGGGCTCGATCCTCGAAGCGTTCAAGCCAGGAACGGCGCCGCCAGACACCTATTCGGTCGGCGACGCCTCGCCGCGCGCCCAGACCGTCAACCCCGACGCGGATCGGTTGGTGGGGACAGGGACGGGCGGGTTGTATTAGGCGCCCAACCCACCGTCGAAACTGTCAATTTTGTGATGGCTCTCTCGAAGGCTTGGACGAATGTCGCTCTTTCACGTCGGCGATATCGTCTAGCATTCGCTTGAGATCGGAAATCGCCTTCTCTTCCGCTTGAGTCAACGCTCGGCTTGGATGGAAATGGTCGAGCAGTACGGCGAGTGCGTCTTCGATTCGGCCGAGCTGCTTGCCGTAGCTCGCCACGTCGGAAAGTATGTCCTCCTCCACCTTCGGGTCGGAGGATTTCCCGAGATTGAGGCTGATCAGGCTGAACTGATTCCCGATCGAGTTGAGAAATCCTGTCCACCAGCCAAAGGATTGGCTGACGTCGCCCGACAGCGGCAGCTTGAAATCTGGCATCGCGATCATCTCCCCCTTCGTCGAAAGACCATATCCGCGCAGAAGCGCAGGGCCAAATTTTCGCAATGCGCGGGCCTCGTCCGCCCAGCCATTTACATCGCTCGCCTGCGACCTTATCTTCCCTGCAACTTGCGACGCTCCCGTCGCATTCCGTCCATCTCCATACGGAAAGCTTTTCACAACAATGCGCGCCGAAGCCGAAACGCTGGTCCAATCGATCAAGCAATCCATGGGATTGCTGAGGAGGCATCTTTGACGTCGATTCTTCAATCCGACGTCTCGCCGAACTGAACAATAAAGCCGAAGATCCGAACCTCTGGAACGACGCCGAGGCCGCGCAAAAGATCATGCGCGAGCGGACCGAGCTCGAGGATAGGCTTGGCTCGATCAATCGCTTCGAGAGCGAGCTTGAGGACGCCGTCACGCTGATCGAGCTGGCCGAGGCGGAGAATGACGCTCTGAGCGAGAAGGAGGGCGTCGATCAGCTCAAGGCCCTGAAGGTCGAAGCCGAGCGGCGCCAGATCGAGGCGCTCTTGTCCGGCGAGGTCGACGGCAATGACGCCTATATCGAGGTCCATGCGGGCGCCGGCGGCACCGAGAGCTGCGATTGGGCGCGCATGTTGTTTCGCATGTATGCGCGCTGGGCCGAGCGGCATAAGTTCAAGGTCGAAATCATCGAGGAGACGGCGGGCGACGAAGCTGGGCTGAAGTCCGGCACATTGCTCGTCAAGGGCCATAACGCCTATGGCTGGGCCAAAACCGAGTCGGGCGTGCATCGCCTGGTTCGAATCTCGCCTTTCGATTCCAATGCGCGCCGGCATACGAGCTTCGCCTCGGTCTGGGTCTATCCGGTCATCGACGACAGGATCGAGATCGACGTGAAGGAATCCGATTGCCGGATCGACACCTATCGCTCGTCGGGCGCCGGCGGCCAGCACATCAACACGACCGATTCGGCGGTGCGCATCACCCATATTCCCTCAGGGATCGTCGTGGCCTGCCAGGGCGAGCGCTCGCAGCACAAGAATAGGGCGACCGCCTGGAACATGCTGCGCGCGCGGCTTTATGAGCAGGAGATCGAAAGGCGCGAGGCCGAGGCGAGCAAGACGGAGGCGAGCAAGACCGATATTGGCTGGGGCCATCAGATCCGCTCCTACGTGCTTCAGCCCTATCAGCTGGTGAAGGATCTGCGCACCGGCGCGACCTCGGGAACGCCCGCCGAGGTTCTCGACGGCGAACTCGACCCGTTCATGGAGGCGGCGCTCGCGCAAAAGGTCTCCGGCGGCGCTCCGATCGAGGTCGCCGACGTGGACTAGAGCGTTTCCCGATCAGAAATGCGAGCCGATTCGATTTGATCGCGTTTCGCGCCTAAAAGGCGAGCCTGGTTCCGCGTCGCCTGACATTTTGTCGATGAGGCTTGCCCATGCGCCGCGGGAAGGAAAAAATATTCAACGTGCCGACGGTGATCGTCAGCATTATCGCAATCCTTGTCCTGATCGAAGCTCTCTGCGAGTCGATTTCGCCACGGCTTTACCTTGAAATTCTCCAGAGTTTCGCCTTTGTGCCGGGTCGGTTCACCTTTGCTTTCGACCCCGACCGCGTATCCGCGGCCTATAATGCGATTAGCCAGCAAGGCGAGGAGCGCGCTCAGCTGGAGCGCTTTTTTCTGGGCGATGGCCGGCCCCTCTGGTGGACGCCGCTGACCTATGCGTTTCTGCATGGCGGCTGGCTGCATGTGGGCCTGAACTGTCTCTGGTTCGTCGCTTTCGGCTCGGCCGTCGCGCGGCGGTTTGGAACGCCCCGCTTCCTGCTCTTTTGCGTCGCCACAGCAATTGCCGGCGCGGCCATGCATTACGTCACGCATATCAGCGATCTGCAGCCGGTCGTAGGCGCTTCCGCCGTGGTCTCCGGCGCCATGGCCGCGGCGGTGCGTTTCGTATTTCAGCCGGGCGCGCCGCTCGGCCAGACTCTCGGCTTCGGGGACCGGGCGGCGGAAGATCGTTCCTATCGCCTGCCGGCGCTGCCTTTGCCGGAGATTTTCTCGAACCGCAGCGCGATAAGTTTTCTCGCCTTTTGGTTTCTCGCCAATTTCCTGTCCGGCGTCGTCCCAGGGCCGCTCGGGATCACCGACGCCACGATCGCTTGGGAGGCCCATATCGGCGGCTTTCTCGTTGGACTTCTGGCGTTTCGCTGGTTCGACGCACCGCCGCCTTTCGTCGTCGCGCCTGACGACAGGCGCGATTCATTTATCGACCGACTCTAGCCCGGCAATCTCGCGCGCCATGTCGCCAGTCGATAATCCTGCATCCGCGCTCGATAGCGTCGCCCATATCATCCAGGTCGCGCTGACGCCGGTCTTCCTGCTGCGCCTTCGCGCAGTTTTTCAACGCCGTCTCGGCCCGCATGGCCGCATGGCCGACGCGATTGAACGGGTCGGCGAAATCATGGAAAGCACCGGCCCCGGCGAAGCCGCGCGCTTGCGCGGGCGACTCGCTGGCCTTCGCCGAAGGTCTTTTGCACTCGACGCCGCGGTCGCGCTCGGCGCGATCGGAGGCGTTTCGACATGCGCCGCGATCCTGGCCCTTCTCATCGGCCATTTACGCAATTCCCAAGCGTGACGGTTCTTTTGTCGCTATTTGGCTTTGCGGTCTTGTGCATGCTGGGGGCGCTCACGGCTTTCGCCATTGAGGCATTGATTGCGGACAAAAGCCTGCGCTCCGAAGGTGCTCGTTCAGATCGCCGCGCGCGTCGATGACGCGGCGACTTCGACGTAATGTGCGTCATCCGAGAAGCCGCCGGCCGCGTCGCTTGTCCGCCGGCCGCCGGAAGATTCCGATGATCTCGACATGAGGCGAATGGCGAAACTGATCGATCGGCTCGATCCGCGCGATCTCATAGCCGCCGGCGCATAGAATCGCCGCGTCGCGGGCGAAGGTCTGGGCGTTGCAGGACACGCCGACGACAAGCGGCGCGGGCGAAGCCGCAAGGGCTCGCGCCTGCTGCTCGGCCCCGGCGCGCGGCGGATCGAACACGACGGCGTCGAATTGCGCCGCCTCCTGCGGCGAGAGAGGATGTCGAAAGAGATCGCGCGACTCGACGCGGACCGGCCGCAAGCCAGGGATCAGCGCCGCCTTGGCCAAAGCGCTGAGCGCCGCCTCCTCGAGATCGAAAGCATGGACCTGCGCGAATTCCGCCATCCGCAGGGAAAAAGTCCCGACGCCGGCGAAAAGATCGGCGATGCGGCCGGACCCCGCGATTGCGGCGCAAACTTTCACCGCAAGCAGCTCTTCGCCCGTGGCTGTCGCCTGCAGAAAGGCGCCCGGCGGCGGCGCGACCATGGCTTTTCCCATGGCGAGCATGGGCGCGCGTTGTAGGGCGACGATCACGCCATGATTCGAAAGTCGGGCGAGATCATGCGCAAGCGCTACGCTGACCAGCTTTCGCGTTTCATTCTCGCCGAGCGGACCATGGCCTTTGACGTCGACGTCGAGGCCGGAGTCCGTTGCGGTCACGAGAATGTCGAGCGGCTTGGCCGATGCGGCCAGCGCCTCCGCGAGCGCGCGGGCCGCCTGCGACGCGTCGCGCATGGAAGGGGCGAGCACAGGGCAAGAGTCGATTTCGACGATCTTATGCGCCCGCGACTGCATGAAGCCTATTGCGGCTTGGCCGCGGGAATCATAGCGCGCGTGAAAAGTCGCGCGCCTGCGCCCTTCGCCATGCGCGTCCGCGAGCGCGGCGACCTCGACCTCAAGTCTTGCCTGCTTGATGGCGTTGACGACATTGTCCCGCTTCCATTGCGCGTAGGGCGCTGCGGCGAGCGTCTGAACCGCGCAGCCGCCGCAATTCGAAAAATAGCGGCAGAATGGAGCGATGCGATGCGGGCTCGGAGTTAGAACCTCGACGAGACGCCCACGCGAGCCGTCGACTTCGGCGACGATGGTTTCATCAGGCAAAGCATAAGGGATGAAAACGAGGCCGTCGGGCCCTCGCGCGACGCCTTCGCCGCGCTGGCCAAGCCGATCGATATGGAGCCGCGCGCTGAGGCTGATCATGCGCGTCTTGCGCCGATGAGATATTCGCGATTGCCGTCGCCTCCCTCGATCGGGGAGGGCAGGAGGCCCACGACCCGCCAGCCGAGGCCCGAGATCAGAGTTTCGACGTCGGCGCAGACCTTGCGCCTGATCTCCGCATCCTTGACGACGCCTTTGACGACATGGCCGGGACCGGCTTCGAATTGCGGCTTGATCAACGCGACCAGCCCGGCGTTTTCGGCGGCGAACGGCAGCACCGCCGGAAGCACCAGAGCCAGGGATATGAAACTCACGTCGCAAGTCACCAACCGCGGCGCCGATGCAAGCGCGGCGCGGGTGAGGCTTCGCGCATCGGTCCCCTCATGCGATTTGACCCGCGGATCGCGCGCGATATCGGGATGCAATTGGCCATGCCCGACATCAACCGCCACAACCTCCGCCGCGCCGCGGCTCAGAAGAACATGGGTGAAGCCGCCGGTCGAAGCGCCGATGTCAAGACAAACAAGGCCGTTGGGGTCGAAGCCGAAAGCGTTGAGGGCGGCGGCGAGCTTGACCCCGCCGCGAGAGACCCAAGGGTAGGGCGCCATGGCTTCGATCTGTGCGCTTGAGCCGATGGGCTCGGAGGGTTTGCGCAGAATTTTGCCGTTAACGCGCACGAGGCCGGCCGCAATCGCTTCCTGCGCCTTGGCGCGGCTCTTGAAAAAGTTGCGGTCGACGAGAGCGAGATCTGCGCGTTTGCTTTCTATGTCGGTCTCCGATGCCGCGTTCCGGCGCATTTGCGTTCAAATTTGGAAGAAGCCGACAGCTTTCAGCTCGCGGTAGAGGCCGAGGCTTGGCCAAGCCTCCTTCGTCTCCTGAAGCAGACGAAAGCGCGCCCCTTCCCGGATATTCCGCTCCGGCCCGACCTGATTGAGCATCGCTCAACCCCTTTGTGATTTTTGAGGGGTTGGAAAAAGCGGCAGCCGCGCCATCGAGGCGACCGGACGCGTCGGGTCATTTAATATCTAGCAGGAGCATCGCCAAGCCCTTGGTCCGGCGCCGCGCTGCTTGGTCTCCGAGCGCAGCACAAGGTTTAAGCTCGACGCCCATCCCACTCGGCTCCGGCGTGCAGGGCCGACCGTCAGGCGATCATGACTTTCACCGCGTCGGCGTCGCGGCCGAGCGTCGCCAAAACCTTGGCGACGACGCCTTTCGCGTCGAGGCCTGCGTGGGCGTAAAGCTTTTCCGGCTTGTCATGATCGAGGAAGCGATCGGGAAGCACCATGGAGCGGACTTTCAGGCCGCGCGCGCCGCGCCCGTCGAGGGCGCCTTCCTCGGCAAGGGTCTGCATCACGAAGGAGCCGAAGCCGCCGACGGAGCCTTCCTCGATCGTGATCAGCACTTCATGATTGGCGGCGAGACGCAAAAGAAGCTCGACGTCGAGCGGTTTGGCGAAACGCGCGTCGGCGACAGTGGTGGAGACGCCATAGCCGGCGAGATCCTCCGCCGCCTTCAGCACTTCGGCGAGGCGCGTCCCAAGCGATAGGATCGCGACCTTGTTGCCTTCGCGGAGAATTCGGCCGCGGCCGATCTCCAAAATTTCGGCTTCGGCCGGCATTTCAACGCCAACCCCCTCGCCGCGCGGATAGCGCAGGGCGATCGGGCCCTCGTCGTAGGCTGCGGCGGTTGCGACCATATGGACGAGCTCGGCCTCGTCGGCAGCCGCCATCACCACCAAATTCGGCAAGATCCCAAGGAAGGATATGTCGAAAGAACCGGCATGGGTCGCGCCATCGGCGCCGACAAGGCCGGCTCGGTCGATGGCGAACCGCACCGGCAGGTTCTGGATCGCGACGTCATGGACGATCTGATCATAGCCGCGCTGAAGAAAGGTCGAATAGATCGCGCAGAAAGGCTTGAATCCTTCCGTGGCGAGGCCGGCGGCGAAAGTCACTGCATGCTGCTCGGCGATTCCGACGTCGAACGTCCGTTCCGGAAAGGCCTTTTGAAAAATGTCGAGGCCGGTGCCGCTCGGCATGGCGGCTGTGATCGCGACGATCTTGTCGTCCTTTTGCGCCGCTTTCACGAGGGCGTCAGCGAACACGTTGGTGTAGAGCGGCGCGTTCGGCTTGGGCTTCACCTGCTTGCCGGTGACCACGTCGAACATATTGACGCCGTGATATTTGTCGCTCGAAGCTTCGGCCGGACCATAGCCCTTGCCTTTTTGCGTCACGACATGGACGAGGATCGGCCCCGTTTCCTTGAAGTCGCGGACGTTTTTCAAGACTGGGAGCAAATGATCGAGATTGTGGCCGTCGATCGGCCCGACATAATAGAAGCCGAGCTCCTCGAACATCGTGCCGCCGGCCCAGAAATTCCGCGCGAATTCTTCGGTCTTGCGCGCCCTGTCATAAACGAATCGCGGCAAATGCCGGCCGAGCTGTTTCACCGCCTCGCGCACGGAGCGATAGGCGCCGCCGGATACGAGCCGGGCGAGATAGGCGGAAAGGGCGCCGGCCGGGGGCGCGATCGACATTTCATTGTCGTTCAAGATGACGATCAGACGCGAATGCATGGCGCCGGCGTTGTTCATCGCCTCATAGGCCATGCCGGCGGACATCGCCCCATCGCCGATCACGGCGACGACATTGGTCCTCTGGCCAGCGAGCGTATTCGCCACCGCCATGCCGAGGCCAGCCGAGATGGACGTCGAGGAATGCGCCGCGCCGAACGGATCATATTCGCTCTCGGACCGTTTGGTGAAGCCGGAGAGGCCGCCGCCTCGCCGCAACGTCCTGATGCGGTCGCGCCGCCCGGTGAGGATCTTGTGCGGATAGGCCTGGTGGCCAACGTCCCAGATCAGACGGTCGCGCGGGGTGTCGAAAACATAATGCAAGGCGACGGTGAGCTCGACGACCCCAAGGCCGGCGCCGAGATGTCCTCCAGTGACGGAAACCGCGCTGATCGTCTCTGTGCGCAATTCGTCCGCCACCTGCGCGAGGTCCGCCTCCATCAATTGGCGCAAATCGGCCGGCGAAGCGATCGTGTCGAGCAGGGGGGTCTTGGATGATGTCGTCACGGGCGCCTCATTTATCGCAAAACCGGAAGCCGGGGATGCCTTCCATGGTGAATGCTGATTCGATTCAAGACGAAAAACTCCGGTGATTTTTCGTCTTGGCAACCTTTCTGAAACGTGAATAACGAACAAATTTCAATGCTGCAACGCTAACCGCGCGAAGTGGTCCGCGTGTGAACATTTAGCGCTCAGGCGCGACCTTTCAGTCACAGATTGGCCAATTATTAACCGGGGATTGGCCATCATCCCGTGCCCTTCCGGACGCCGGGATCAGGCGATAAGCTTTTTCTCTTCCGACTGGCGGCGGTTTCGAATCTTGAAAGCTGAACGCGAAACGAGCCGGAGTTCAAACCAAATTGGCCGCGCGCGCCTCATTCCCTATGTCAAAAGAGCCTTGCGTGGAACCTTCGAGGCTTCGGGCCGGTTAAAGCTGAGCATGTCCGGGAGCTTGAACGACGCTTGACGCATGACAATGCTCCCGTCTTTGCGGCGTCTTATTGTCCTTGGGCGGAGGGGCGTCCGCATCTTCTGAAGATCGCGCAGCGCTGGTGGAAGGAATTTGACGCATGACATATTCGAATAATGCCGATCCATTTCGGGATGGGCCCCAAACTCTTGGAACGGCGATCGACCGCTTGCGCCATCGCTGGGGCTGGATGGTCGCCTTTGGTCTTCTCGTGGCCTTGTTTGGCGTCGCCGCTTTGATCCTGGACGTTTCGGCGACGATCGCTTCTGTTTACACAATCGCCATTTTCATCATTATCGCCGGCGCCGCCGAGATCGCCACCGGCATCGGCGCCAAGAGCTGGGGGCGTTTCTTTCTTTGGATCCTTGGCGGCCTACTTTACATTGTCGCCGGCGCATTTGCGCTCGCAAACCCCCTGATTGCGGCCTATTTCTTAACCTTGATGCTCGGCGCGGGCCTCATCGCGACCGGCGGGATGAGAATTTATCTGGGCACGCAATTGGGCAAGGAAGTGCGCGGCTCCATTATTTTTGCCGGCATGCTCACTTTGATCATCGGCATTTTGATCGTACTGGGCTGGCCCTCGAATACGCCCTTCGTCTTGGGGATCCTCCTCGGCGTCGATCTCTTGTTTTGGGGCTTGGCCTGGATCAGTTTCGGTTTTCGTCTGCGCCACGCTTGAGCCTGCAATGGACAAAGGTAAGGGTTCACGCTGACGCACGGGCGGCGCGCCCGGCCTGAAAGGTCCCTTTGATCTATTTCGCGCCGCGGCGAATAGGTCTTTGGCGGAGGACCAAAATGGTCAAATGGGTTTATACTTTCGGCGACGGGCGGGCCGAAGGGGCGAGCAGCTTGCGCGATCTCCTCGGGGGCAAGGGCGCCAATCTCGCTGAAATGGCGAAGCTCGGCTTGCCTGTGCCCCCAGGTTTCACGATCACCACCGAGGTTTGCACCTATTTCTATGCGAAAGAAAAGCGGTTTCCGTCTGAACTCGGGCCGCAAGTCGAGGCAGCGCTCGCCTATATCGGCGGTTTGACCGGAAAGGCCTTTGGCGACGAAGAGAATCCGCTTCTCGTCTCCGTCCGATCAGGCGCAAGGGCCTCCATGCCCGGCATGATGGACACTGTCTTGAACCTGGGCCTCAATGACGTCACCGTCGAAGCTATGGCGAGACATGCCGGCGACGCGCGTTTCGCCTATGATTCCTATCGGCGCTTCATCCAAATGTATTCGAGCGTCGTCCTTGGCATTGAGCACAGGCATTTTGAGGAAATTTTAGAATATTACAAAGAGCTCAAAGGCCTGACCCTCGATACGGAGCTCGCCGCCGAGGATTGGAAGAAGCTGATCGTTGATTTCAAGGCGAAGGTCGCGGAGTCGCTCGGCGCGCCTTTTCCACAGGCCCCGCATGAGCAGCTCTGGGGCGCGATCGGCGCTGTGTTCGGCTCTTGGATGACCGCGCGCGCGGTCATCTATCGACGCCTGAACGACATTCCGGCGAGCTGGGGCACCGCAGTCAATGTTCAGGCCATGGTCTTCGGCAATATGGGGGAGACCTCGGCGACTGGCGTCGCCTTCACCCGCAATCCCGCGACCGGAGCAAAGGAGCTCTACGGCGAATTCCTTCTCAACGCTCAAGGCGAAGACGTCGTGGCGGGAATTAGAACGCCTCAGAATATTACCGAGGCGGCGCGGCGAGGGGCTGGATCCGACAAGCCTTCGATGGAGACCGCGCTTCCCGACGTCTTCGCCGAATTCGCGCGGACCATGAACCTGCTCGAAAAGCACTATCGCGACATGCAGGACGTGGAGTTCACCGTCGAGGAAGGCAAATTATGGATGCTGCAGTGTCGCGACGGAAAGCGCACGAGCAAAGCCGCGCTGCGAATCGCGGTCGATATGACGAATGAAGGCTTGATCAGCAAGGACGAGGCAATCGCATGCGTCGATCCGGCCTCCATCGAGCAGCTGTTGCATCCGGCGATCGATCCCAAGGCGGAGCGCCGCGTGATTGCAATCGGCCTCCCGGCGTCGCCCGGCGCGGCGAGCGGGGAGATCGCGTTCACTGCCGACGAGGCCGAGCGGCTGAAAAACGCCGGCCACAAGATCATCCTCGTGCGGATCGAGACCAGCCCGGAGGACATCCATGGCATGCACGCGGCGGAAGCCATCGTGACGGCGCGGGGCGGCATGACCTCCCACGCGGCGGTCGTCGCGCGCGGCATGGGCAAACCCTGCGTTTCCGGAGCCGGCTCGCTGCGCATCGATTACGAGAAAGGCGTCATGACCGCTGCCGGGCGCGATTTCAAGACAGGCGATCTGCTGACCGTGGACGGAACCACGGGCCAGGTGATCTGGGGCGAGGTCAACATGATCCAGGCTGAGCTGTCCGGCGAATTCGCCACGCTCATCGAATGGGCGGACGGCGTGCGCCGCATGAGCGTTCTCGCCAACGCCGAGACGCCGCAGGACGCCCGCGTGGCGCGAAAATTCGGCGCTGAAGGCATCGGCCTTTGCCGGACCGAACATATGTTTTTCGCGGCCGACAGAATTCTATCCGTGCGCGAAATGATTCTCGCCGACGATGAGGCGGGCCGGCGCGCCGCGCTCGCCAAGCTGCTGCCGATTCAGCGCGGCGATTTCATCGAGCTGTTTGAGATCATGGCGGCCCTGCCCGTGACGATTCGTCTGCTCGATCCACCTTTGCACGAATTCTTGCCGCAGCGCGAGGCGGAAATCGCGGAGGTGGCGGAGTCGCTTGGCGTCCCGGTTGAAAAGCTTCAGCGCCGTCTGGCCGGTCTGCGCGAGGTCAATCCGATGCTGGGCTTTCGCGGCTGCCGTCTCGCGGTCGCCTATCCCGAGATCGCCGAAATGCAGGCCCGCGCCATTTTCGAGGCGGCCGTCGCGGTCAAGAAAAAGACCGGCGAGGATGTTCGGCTCGAAATCATGGCACCTCTCATCATCTGCAAGGCCGAGCTCGATCTCGTCAAGGCCTGCGTCGACGCGATGGCGAAGGCCGTCGCCGACGAGACCGGCGAAGCAATTTCCTATGCGATCGGCGCGATGATCGAAACGCCGCGCGCCAGCCTGCGCGCGGGGGAAATCGCCGAGACCGCCGAGTTCTTCTCTTTCGGAACCAATGACCTGACCCAGACCTGTCTCGCGCTTTCGCGTGACGATGCGGGGTCTTTCCTCGGCCGCTATGTCGCCAAAGGACTCTTAGCCGCCGACCCTTTCGTCACCCTGGATCAGGCGGGCGTCGGCGAACTCGTCGAAATCGGAGCGTCCCGCGCCCGCGCCGCACGGCCCGACATCAAGCTTGGAATCTGCGGCGAGCATGGCGGCGATCCCGCCTCTATCGCCTTTTGCGAAAAGCTCGGCCTGAACTATGTCTCCTGCTCGCCGTTTCGCGTGCCCATCGCCAGGCTCGCTGCGGCGCAGGCGGCGCTTGGAAGAAAGCCCTCGAGCCAGGCCTAGGGTCGGCCGGGATCATGACCCCGCGATCGAGACCGCCGCGGCGAGCGGCCGCTCGGGCGGCAGACGCGAAAGGCGTTCGATCAGCCGCCGATCCTGCAGCATGGCCATGCGCTCCTTCGGCTGCAGCCAGGACACCGCTTCGCTCAGCGTCTCGGCCTCGGCGATCTTCGCCTCGGCGAGAGCCCAGTCGGCTGCGATATTGCCATCCCGGCGATGAGGCCCGCGCGGCAGCCAGGCAAGATGGAGAGCCCAGAATCTCGGATCGGCGTTGATGTCGTAGACGTCGGCCAAGCCCGCAGCTTCCCCGCCGGCGAGCTCCCGCGCCAAGGCGTTGGCGCGCGCGACGACGGGCGGCTGAGCCTGCTCCTCAGGGGTCATGAGAAGGCCGATGCGGCGAAAGGCGAGGCCGACGGAGAGCAGCCCTGTCGCCCAGGACAGGAAGATGGCCAGGATGAGGCCAAGGATGGTCGGCGACATCCAGGCGACGAGCGAAGGTGAAATCGAAAGTCCCGCGACGAGAGAGAGGAGGCCCATGGCGACATGGGCGCGGTGCCGGCGGACGATCGCCCGGAAAGGAATCGAGCCGTCGTCGCGCCTTTGCGGATCCCACCCTGTATCAAATCCGAACACGAAATGCATGACGTGGCCGGATTGGATCAGCATCATGATTGGGGCGAGCAGCGCCGACATGATGATCTCGAACAAGGTCGAGACGATGAGCCTCAACGCGCCGCCGCCGCCGCGCCGGGTCGCTTTCTGGACCAGGGCGAGCGCCAAGCCGAAGAATTTGGGCAGGAGCAGGATCGCCATGGTCAGGCCGAAGAGAGACAGCGATCGCGCCGCGTCGAAACGCGGCCAGGTTGGGAATAGGGTGAACTCGCTCGTGAAATATTCCGGCCGGATATAGCTCGCCTGCAGGACGAGCGCGATGCCGATGAAAAGCTGCAGCATCCAGAGGGGGGAAGCGACATAGGCCATGATGCCGGTGATGAAATGCTGGCGCGATGCGATCCGGAGGCCCTTCGCCGGCAGGACCCTCAAATGCTGCAAATTGCCTTGGCACCAGCGCCGGTCGCGGGCGGAAAGGTCGATGAGGGAAGGCGGGCTCTCCTCGAAGCTGCCGCCAAGGTTTGGCAGCATATAGACGGCATAGCCGGCGCGAAGGATTAAGGCGGCTTCGACGAAATCATGGCTGAGAATATGGCCTCCGAACGGGGGCCTTCCGCGCAAGGTCGGCAAGCCGCAATGAGCCGCGAAGGCCCGCGTGCGGATGATCGCATTATGTCCCCAATAATTGCCGTCTCGCCCCATCCAGGTTGAAACGCCGGCGCCGATCACCGGGCCATAGATGCGGGCGGCGAATTGCTGAACGCGCGCGAAGAGCGTGTTGCGGTTGACGATGAGGGGAAGCGTTTGAATGATTCCGGCGTCGGGATCAGCCTCCATCGTCGTCGCCAGCGTTACGATCGCATGGCCAGTCATCAGGCTGTCGGCGTCGAGCACGACCATATGCGCGTAGCGGCCGCCCCATCTGGTGACGAAGTCCTGGATATTTCCGGCCTTCCGGTAAAGGTTCTTCGGCCGGTGGCGATAGAATATACGACAGTCCCGGCCGATCCTCTCCCGCATGGCGATGAAGGCCCGCTCTTCGGCAATGAAAATCTCCGGATCCGTCGTGTCCGACAGAAAGAACCATTCGAAGGAAGCGCTGAGCCCCGTTGCCTGAACCTCGTCGATCATGGCCTCGACGGCGCCAAACACGCGGGCCGGCGCCTCGTTGTAGATCGGCATCACAATCGCCGTCCGCTCGCGCAGCGTGGCGGGAAGGGCGGGCGGCTTTGGCGCAAGGAACAGGAGCCAGATGAAACCGGCGATCGCGCTCGTGAAGGCGAGCGCGATCCAGGAAAAATTGGCGACGAAGAGAAGAACGAGCGCCCATTCGAGCGGCGTAACGCCGCCGACCGCGACCACTTCATACATTTCGTGCGCGCCATAGGCGGTCAGGGCGAAACCACCGCCGAACACAAAGAGCCGCGCCAGCCAGCACCCGAGCTCAAGCCGGCGGACGAGGCTTTTGCGTCGCTCGGCGTTGGAGAAGCGAGAGAGGCTCTGCGTCGGCATCGCGAGGGGCGCCTCCGCGGGCGTGCAGGCGGAGGGATCGAACGCATCGGCGGAGGAGTCCAACGGGCGCAGTTGCGTCACCGTTGGCTCGTTCGGCTGTACATTGCTCACGGCGTCCATCGATAAATCCAGGTCTCGCTGATCGGCTTGCCTGCGGCCTCGATCACTAAGCGTAGTTCCGAAGAGGATTCGCCGCCGAAATCGAGTTCGAACAAGACTCGGCATGACGCCTTGTCCGCCGAAGCGAATGTTCGAATCGAGGTAATCGTTCCTGGCGACGCGCTCAAGTTGGGCTTCAGATTTTCCGCGTTTTGGGGCTGGCTGAGGATGTCCCCGGCGAATTCGACGATGAAACGGCGGCGTTTTGGTGACGAGCCGCGTCCCTCGAGCGATTGCGCGGTTATGGCGAGCGCGGGGCGCTCCGGCGGGCTCCAGCACCAGAATTGTCGGTAGGCGAAAGCCGTCTCGCTTCCGGCTGCGAGCGGCTGCTGCGGTTTCCAGTAGGCGATGATGTTGTCGTTGACTTCTGAATCGGAGGGAATTTCGATGAGCTGGATGCCGCCGAAGGACCAATCGCCGATCGGCTCGATCCAGACCGAAGGGCGCGACTCCCAATGTTGGTCGTCGTCCTGGTAATGATCGAAATTGCGGTCGCGCTGGAGAAAGCCGAAGCCGCGCGGATTTTCGTCGACGAAGGTCGAAATCTGCAAAGTGTCCCGGTTCGAGACCGGGCGCCACAACCATTCGCCCTTGCCGGTCAGCATCTGCACGCCGCCGACTTCGCTGACGTTCGGCCGCAGGTCCTCAGCGCGGCGCCGGTCGTCGATCGCGCCCGAGAGATGGGTTGCGCTCATCGTCGCCAAGCCGAAATTATCGACGGCCACCCTTGCGAACAGGGTGCATTCGGCGTCGATGATGGTCGCCTCGCCGGGGTGGATCGTGAAGCGAAAGGCGCCGGTCACGCTTTCCGAATCGATGAGGGCGTGGACGACGAGCGCATTTGTCGCAAGCGCCGGGCGTTCGATCCAGACGGTGCGGAACGCCGGAAACTCCTCGCCGCGGGGATCAGCCGTCTTGATCGATATTGCCCGCGCCATGGCGCCTAGATTTTGGCCGCGCGCCACGGCGCGAAAAAAGCTTGCGCCTTGAAAAGTGGCGAGCTCGGAAAAATCGCCGTCGCCTTGGGGCGCGAGCACGCGAAACCCGGAAAACCCGATGTCGCCCAAATTCGCCGGCGGCGAGAGCTTGCCGAACTCGAACAGCGATGGATCATAGATGATGCGCCGCGCTTCGCCTCCGGTCACGATGTTGAGTTGCATCGGCGTCGAAAAGATGAACCCGCGATGCAGAGGCTCGAGCGCGAAGCCGACATTTTCGGACGCCCAAATCGCCGCGCCGGGCCGGTGGCGAATGCCGACATATTGTTCGTAGTTGAGGTTTCGGAAGGGCTCGGGAATGTCGGCCGATGCAGCTTTGAAGGCCTGCTTGGACAGGCTTCTGGCGGCCTCCGTCACCATGCCAGGATCGAAAGGAGAGGGCTCGCTCAAGGCGAAACTCGGCGAGGCCGTTTGCGCGAGAGCCGCTGCGCCGATAACTGACGGAAGGCCGGCGCTCTGCCCGAAGGCGACGCCGCCGAGGGCGAGTTTCAAAACCTCCCTACGCTGGACCATGAAGCCGACTGTCGGGCGCGCCGCCGCGCCGCTGTTGAAGGAAAACTATTAGTTTACTCTATAGCGCATAATGCGGCGGCGATAAGATCCCTTCCAAGCCTTTTTGGCCGCTCTTTTTGCGCGTCGCGGTTTTGTGATTAAGAACCGGCTTGGCGCGCGCCATCACGGCGCGAGCCGACGCGTCGCGGAGAAGCTATCTGATGGTCCCTGCCCCCCTTCCAAGTCGCAGTCGCCCCGGCAGCAGCTGCCTGGCGATCGTCCTTGCCGCTGGCGAGGGATCTCGAATGCGCTCGGCGCGGCCGAAAGTGCTGCACAAGCTCGCCGGCCGATCGATGCTCGCGCATGTCTTGAGCTCGGTCGTCAAGGCCGGCGCCGACCGCATCGTCATCGTCGCGGGCTCCGACCCGGCCGCGGTCATCGCCGAGGCCAAGGCCATTGCTCCCGGGGCGGAGTTCGCCATTCAGGCCGAGCGGCTCGGCACCGCCCACGCCGTGCTCGCCGCGCGCGAGGCGATCGCTCAAGGGTATGACGACATTCTCGTCGTCTTCGCAGACACGCCCCTCGTGCGGCCGGAGACTTTCGCCAAAATGCGCAAAGCCCTTGCGGAGGGGAGAGACGCGATCGTCGCCTTGGGATTTGAAGCGAAGGACCCGACCGGCTACGGCCGGCTCATTGTCGAGGATGACGCGCTTGTCGCAATCCGCGAGGACCGCGACGCGAGCGAGGCCGAACGCGGCGTGCGGATATGCAACGCCGGGCTCATGGCGCTCGACGGGGCCCGCGCGCTGGGCCTGCTCGAGGCGGTCGGCAACGCCAACGCCAAGGGAGAATTTTATCTGACCGATGTGGTCGCCATAGCCAAGGGTTGCGGCTTCGGGGCCAGCGCCTTGAAGGTCGCCGAGGACGAGGTTCTGGGGATCAATGACCGGGCGCAGCTCGCCGCCGCCGAGGCGACCCTGCAGCGACGCTTGCGCGAGGCGGCGATGCAGAACGGCGCGACCTTGGTAGATCCTTTGAGCGTGACTTTGTCATTTGACACTTCGCTGGACCGCGACGTTATCGTCGAGCCGCATGTCGTCTTCGGCGTCGGCGTCAGCGTCGGGGAGGGGACCCTCATTCGCTCCTTTTCGCATCTCGAAGGCGCAACGGTCGGGCCAAACGTGTCGCTCGGACCGTTCGCCCGGCTGCGTCCGGGCGCGGAGCTCGGGCCCAATGTGCATATCGGCAATTTCGTCGAGGTGAAGGCGTCCTATGTCGGCGCCGGGGCGAAGATCAACCATCTGAGCTATATTGGCGACGCCGCCATTGGGGCCAAGACGAATGTCGGCGCCGGGGCGATCACCTGCAATTATGACGGCGCCGGCAAATATCGCACAGAGATTGGCGAAAACGCCTTCATCGGCTCGAACAGCTCCTTGGTGGCGCCGGTCAAGATTGGGGCGGGCGCCTATATAGGCTCAGGGTCCGTGATCACGAAGGACGTCGAGCCGGACGCGCTGGCGCTTGGGCGCGCGGGTCAGATCGAAAAGCCCGGCTGGGCGAAAGCTTTTCGCAGCAAGAAGCAGAAATAGACCATTTGGATGCGCGCATCTGGACTGGCGTTGCGCGCTTCGGTCTGACGAAATGTGCTCTAGCGGGACCATTGCGCCGGCGCAGGAGATGTAAATGTGTGGAATTGTCGGCATTCTCGGGCGGGGTCCGGTCGTCGGACTGCTCGTGGAGGCGCTCAAAAGGCTCGAATATCGTGGCTATGATTCTGCGGGCGTGGCGACCCTCGAAAATGGCCGGCTGGCGCGCCGTCGCGCTGGCGGCAAGCTCAAGAATCTCGAAAAGCGCCTCGCCGAGGAGCCGCTCGCCGGAACGATAGGGATCGGCCATACGCGCTGGGCGACCCATGGCCGCCCGACCGAAAACAACGCGCATCCGCATGCGAGCGCCAAGCTCGCCGTGGTGCACAATGGCATTATCGAGAATTTTCGCGAGCTGCGTGACGAGTTACGAGCCAAGGGCCATGAATTTGCGACCGAGACGGACTCAGAGGTCATCGCCCATCTCGTGACCGACGCCATGCAAGGCGGCAAGAGTCCGATCGAGGCGGTTGCGGCAAGCCTGCCTCGTCTCAAGGGGGCTTTCGCTTTCGCCATGATCTTCGAGGGCGAAGAAGACCTTCTGATCGGTGCGAGCCGAGGCGCGCCGCTGGCGGTCGGTTTCGGCGAGGCCGACAGGGCCGGGGAGATGTTTCTCGGCTCCGACGCGCTTGCGCTTGCCCCTTTCACCGACACGATCGCTTATCTCGAAACCGGCGATTTCGTCGTGCTGACGCATCATTCCGCGTCATTTTTCGACGCCTCCGGCGCTCCGGTCGAAAGGCGAAAGATCAAGACCGCCGCCTCGGCCCTTCTGATCGACAAGGGCAATTACCGCCATTTCATGGCGAAGGAAATTCATGAGCAGCCCGAGGTCGTGGCGCGCACATTGGCGCATTATCTCGACATGTCTTCAGGCTGCGCGGCGCTTCCTTTCGATCTGCCTGTCGATGTTGCGAAACTTTCGCGCCTTACGATTTGCGGCTGCGGAACGGCTTATATCGCCGGGCTCACAGGCAAATATTGGTTCGAGCGTTTCGCGCGTCTGCCTGTCGATATCGAAATCGCCTCCGAGTTTCGCTACCGTGATCCGCCCTTGGAGCCGGGCGGCCTCACCCTGCTGATCTCGCAATCGGGCGAGACGGCCGATACTTTGGCGTCGCTGCGCTGCGCTAAGGAACAGGGCCAGAAGGTTCTCTCCGTGGTCAATGTCGCGACCTCGACCATAGCGCGCGAGAGCGACGTCGCCGCGCTGACTCTCGCCGGTCCAGAAATCGGAGTCGCTTCGACCAAGGCTTTCACCTGCCAGCTGGCGGTCCTCGCCTGTCTTGCGCTCGCGATTGGGCGCGCGCGGGGCGCGCTCGACGCCGCGGCGGAAGCAAAGCTCGTGGCCGAGTTGATGGCGCTCCCCGGCCTAATCGCAGAGGCGCTCGCCTGCGAGAGCCGCGTCGAGAGCCTGGCGCGGGAGATCGCCAAGGTCCGCAACGTGCTCTATCTCGGCCGCGGGACATCCTATCCCTTGGCGCTCGAAGGCGCGCTGAAGCTCAAGGAAATTTCCTATATTCACGCGGAAGGCTATGCAGCCGGCGAGCTCAAACATGGTCCGATCGCGCTCATTGACGAGGACATGCCTGTCATCGTCATCGCCCCGAAGGATGCCGTGCTCGAGAAGACAGTCTCGAACATGCAGGAGGTGGCCGCGCGAGGCGGCCGCCTAATTCTGATCGGCGATAACGCTCTTGCGCGCGATTTCGCGGCCGAGGCGGAGGCCGCGATTGTGATGGGCGACATAGCGCCTGATTTCTCGGCGATGGTCTACGCCGTCCCGATTCAGCTCATCGCCTATCACACGGCGGTGGTCATGGGAAAAGACGCCGACCAGCCGCGCAATTTAGCGAAGAGCGTCACCGTGGAGTAAGGCTCCGCCGCATCCCTATCCGACGAGCCGCGCCGTCACCATGCAATAGAGCATCGGAATCGACAAAACGAAATTGGTGCGCGACGTCAGCATGGCGAGGCGCGCGGCTTTGGCCTTCGCCTCGTCATCGGCCGGCACGAGGCCGAGCGCTATCTTCTGGTTCGGCCAAATGATGAACCAAACATTATAAGCCATGATGAGGCCGAGCAGCGCGCCGGTGAGGATGGTCAAGTTGGTGACGGCGGTGCCGCTCGCGAATACGATGAGGCCGGTGACCACGGTGGAGGCCGCCGACCAGCGGAACCAGAACAGCGCCTCGGGAGCTATATATTTGCCGATGGCAGGCTTCAGCTCTGCCGGAATTTTGGGCACGGTGGGGATTTGCACGAGGTTGAAATAATAGAGGAGTCCGATCCAGGTGACGCCGGAAATCACGTGCAGGACGGTGAAGAATGGTCCGAAATAGCCCCTGTCGAGGTCTGAGTGGTGATAGAGCACCAGAATCACAAAGGCCAAAGCGGCGCCAAGCCCTAGGGCCTGGTAAGGTTTTTCTATAATCTTTATCAGTTTTTGTATGATCTCGGCCATGGCAAGCTCCTGCGCCCAAAGAAACCAAAGTCTTGGCCGTGCAAATACGGCGCCGATACGTAAATTTTTTGACAAGGATAAAACGTTTGCTTGAGAATTGCGAGATCTTCGCTTGAATTAGGCGAAATGCCCAAGCTTTTTTCCAGTCTTATCGCAGCGCATCATTGTTGGGCTGCGCTTTGCGGCGGGCTTCATCGCTCGGCGACCACGTTTCAGAACTCTCGAAAGGCCCGTTCAAGACGCCCAAGAAACGCTCCAGCGCGCGCCTCAGTCATGCGGTCCATGTCGTGGAGCGTCAGCATGCGGAAGCGGGCCTTGCGGTTGACGAAGGCCTTGACGCCGCGGGAGATCTGACGCCGCACAGGGTCGCCCATGTAGAGCTGAGTCGCCCACCAAGGCGCGCCGGTCGAGGTCACAACCCAAATCGCCTCGACATGCGTGAGGCGCGGAATCAGCCCGCCGCCGGGCGCATGATCGAAGGCGACGCCCGGGACGAGCACGCGATCGAAGAAGCCTTTCAGGATCGCCGGCATATTGAACCACCATTGCGGAAAGACGAATACGAGCCTGTCGGCGCGTTGGAGCCTTGCGACATAATCGGCGACGGCGCGCGCGTCATAGGGCGTCGTGAAATAGGAGGCGCGCTCGACGGCGGTTAGGCGCGGGTCGAAATCATCGGCGTAAAGGTCGATCAGATCGACCTCGAAGCCGCGCCGCTCAAGCGTCGCGCGGATGCGCGCGGCCGCCGCTTTGGCGAAGCTGGCTTCGAGCGGATGAGCGACGACCAGAAGCGCGCGCATGGGCAAGTTCCTTTTTGCGTCGGCCGATAAGGGAACGGAGATTCGACCGCCAATGGGAATCTTAAGGCATCTTCGCTTTAATGCGGCGCGCTGAAAAGCTCTCAAAGCGGCGAGGATAGGTCAAGCACGCGAGAATGCCGGGCCGCGAAAGCTACGTCATGCATTCTTCACGGAGGCAGAAAGGAGGCCGCTTGGCGCGGCCTCACGCCGGTGGCCATACCGCCGCGCTTCTGGACAGACGTGGCGGGTGGGAGAGGCCCGCCACGTCTGCGCCAGCGATCCGCAATGGTCCGCACGACGTGACAAATTTCCCGCAGTGCGCTATCGGGCGAGGATCGCAATCGTCCCACTGGTTAAGACGAACGGACGCGCAAAACCCGACAGCGGAGAGCGTTAAAAAAACACCGCCGTCGAATCTCTCGAGCCGCCGATCGTCCGCCGCAGCCGACGCACGGCGCAAGATCATCGCCGGTTTGAAGCGGCCGCCTTGTGTTTTCGGCTTCTTTGCGATTGTTTGGGCGTGAATTTGCTCCAGCGCACCCGGGTCGATGGGCGTGATTCTATCCTATTAACGAGAACTGGACTACAAACAGCAAATGCGCCTTTCCCTTTACTTCCTGCCGATTTTGCGCGAGACGCCCAAAGAGGCCGAGATCGTTTCGCACCGCTTGATGCTGCGCGCCGGCATGATCCGGCAGGAGGCCGCCGGAATCTACGCCTGGCTGCCGCTAGGCCTTCGAGTCCTGCAGAAAGTTGGGCAGATCGTGCGCGAGGAGATGGACCGGGCAGGGGCCATCGAGCTTTTGATGCCGACCTTGCAACTGGCCGATCTATGGCGCGAGACCGGCCGCTATGAAGCCTATGGTCCGGAAATGCTGCGGATCAAGGATCGCCATCAGCGCGAACTCCTCTATGGGCCGACCAATGAGGATATGATCACCGAAATCTTCCGCGCCTATGTGCGCTCCTATCGCGATCTGCCGAAAATCCTCTATCACATTCAATGGAAGTTTCGCGACGAGCAGAGGCCGCGATTTGGCGTCATGCGTGGGCGCGAGTTTTTGATGAAGGACGCCTATTCCTTCGATTTCGACGAGGCTTCGGCGCGGCTCTCCTATCAACGCATGTTCGTCGCTTACTTGCGCATTTTCGCGCGAATGGGCTTGCGGGCCATCCCAATGCGGGCCGAGACCGGGCCGATTGGTGGGGATCTTTCGCATGAATTCATCATCTTGGCCGAAACCGGCGAATCGGCGGTGTTTTGCCACGCCGATGTCCTGAATCTGCCGATCCCGCCGGAGACCACCGATTATGACGGCGATCTTTCGTCCGTCATTCAGGAATGGACGGGTCTTTACGCCGCGACCGAGGATGTGCATGACAAGGCGCGTTTCGAGCGCGAGACGCCCGAAGACAAGCGCATCCACACGCGAGGCATCGAGGTGGGCCAGGTATTCTATTTCGGCGAGAAATATTCAAAGCCGATGCAAGCCCTGATTACCGGACCCGATGGCGTCGAGCGGCCCTTTCAAGGCGGCTCCTATGGCGTCGGCGTCTCGCGCCTCGTCGGCGCGCTGATCGAGGCGAACCACGACGAGAACGGCATCATCTGGCCCGAGGCGGTCGCGCCTTTCAAGATCGGCTTGGCCAATCTCAAGGTCGGCGACGCAGCGACGGACAAGGCCTGCGCCGATCTTTACGCCGCATTCCAAAAGGGCGGCGTCGAGGTTCTCTATGACGACACCGACGATCGGCCGGGCGGCAAATTCGCCAAGCTCGATCTGATCGGCCTCCCTTACCAGGTGATCGTCGGCCCCAAGGGGTTAGCCGAAGGCAAGGTCGAAGTGAAGACAAGGGCGACGGGCGCGCGGGAGAGCCTCGATCTCGCCGAAGCCATCGCGCGTCTGGCTGGCGCATGACGGAGATTTCAGCGGCCCCCACGCGCCCCTTCGCGCCTTTCGAATGGATGATCGCCTTTCGCTATCTGCGGGCTCGGCGCCAGGGGAGTTTTGTTTCGGTCATCGCGGGCTTTTCCTTTCTTGGGATCATGCTGGGGGTCGCGACCCTCATCGTCGTCATGTCGGTGATGAATGGTTTTCATAAGGAGCTTTTGGACAAGATCGTTGGCATCAATGGCCATATTTTCCTTCAGGCTGCGGATTCGCCGCTCACCGATTATGATGAAGTGGCGAATGAAGTCGCGGCTGTGCCCGGGGTCGACGCCGCGATCCCGATGATCGAGGCTCCGGCGGCGGCGTCGACCACCAATATGGCCTTCGCGCTCGTGCGCGGCGTCAGGGAGGCCGACATCAAGCGCCTGCCGGGCGTCGCCGGCAATGTGAAGCAAGGCACGCTTGAGGGCTTCGATAAGGCGGGCGGCGTCGCGATCGGGCAAAGACTCGCGGAAAATCTTGGGCTTCGCATTGGCGACAAGATCAAGATTCTGATTGCGAATGGGGCGCAGACGCCATTTGGCGTCGCGCCGCGCAGCAAGGTCTATCCGGTCGCCGCGATCTTCCAGATCGGCATGGCGGAATTCGACAATCTCTTCGTCTATATGTCCTTGCCGGAGGCGCAAGGCTTCTTCAACAAGGACAATGAGGCCAGCGTCATCGAAGTCTTCGTGCATAAGCCAGAGGATCTCGACGCGGTTCGCAGCGAGATCGACGCGGCGGTGATGCGGCCGATGATCGTGACCGACTGGCGCGAGCGCAACAAGACATTCTTCGACGCGCTGAACGTCGAACGAAACGTCATGTTCATCATTCTGACGCTGATCGTTCTTGTCGCGGCGCTTAACATCATTTCTGGCCTAATCATGCTGGTCAAGGACAAGAGCCATGACATCGCCGTGCTGCGCACAATGGGCGCGACGCGCGGCGGGATCATGCGAATCTTCCTGATCACCGGCGCGTCGATCGGCGTGGCCGGGACCTTCGCCGGCTTTCTTCTCGGCCTTCTCGTCGCGAGCAATGTCGAGGCGATGCGCCAGATCCTGAACCAGCTCCTTCACGCGAATCTCTTTCCAGCCGAGCTCTATTTTCTGTCGCGTCTGCCCTCCGTGGTGGATCCGCGCGATGTTTTGGCGGTTGTTTCGATGACGCTCGCGCTTTCGATTCTGGCGACGATCTATCCGTCCTGGCGCGCGGCGAAGCTCGATCCTGTCGAAGCGCTGCGTTACGAATAGCCATGGCCGCTCCTGCGCTTTATCTTGAAAAGATCGAACGCAGCTATGACCAGGCGGGGCTTCCGCTTGAGATTTTGCGCGGCGCCGATTTTTCTCTTTGGGCCGGCCAGTCGGTCGCGCTGATCGCGCCGTCGGGCGCGGGGAAATCGACGCTGCTCCATATCGCCGGCCTTCTCGAAAGGCCGGACGCTGGCGAGGTCTATGTCGCAGGCCTCGGGACAACGCATTTGCCCGACGATGCGCGCACCGCCTTGCGGCGAAGCGAGATCGGTTTCGTCTACCAGTTCCATCATCTGCTGCCCGAATTTTCAGCGCTCGAAAATATCATGCTGCCGCAAATGATCGGCGGTTATTCGCGGCGGGAAGCCAAAGACCGCGCAATGCAATTGCTCGACTATCTCGGATTGTCCGCGCGCGGAAAGCATCGGCCGGCGGAGCTTTCCGGCGGCGAGCAGCAGCGCGTCGCGATCGCGCGGGCCGTCGCCAATGGCCCTGGCCTTTTGCTCGCCGACGAGCCCACCGGCAATCTCGACCCCAAGACCGCTAATCATGTTTTCGAGGCGCTCGAAGCGATCGTCAGGGCGACTGGACTTGCGACCTTGATCGCAACCCATAACATGGAGCTGGCCGGGCGGATGGATCGGCGCGTGACCCTGCGCGACGGGCTTTTGGTGGAATTGGCTTGAAAATTTCCTGCACAAGGATCGAGCGGAGACATGCGCGAGGGCTGGGGCCGCAATGAGCCTGAAATCAGGCCCGATAGAGCGGCCATCGAAAGCCTCGTGGCGGCGGCTTTCCCTGCGGCTCGGATAGAATATTACAAATCCGCACGAGGCGGGTTGACCAATACGAATATCGAGGTCGGCCTATCCGCCCCGCCTACTCGCGTAAACCTGCGCCTTTACCAGGGCAGCCCCAATGACGCTGGCAAGGAGGCGGCGCTCAATGCGCTGCTCTTGCAGCGCGCACTCCCGACCGCGCGCTTCCTTTATTTTGCGAAGACCAATCCTGTGACGGGCGAGCCTTACGCCATTCTCGAATGGGTCGAGGGGGCGCGTCTTGCGAGCGTCAGTCAGGGCCTAACTGAGAAAGGACAGCGGGCGCTCGGAATGGCCCTCGGCGCCGTTCTCGCCGGGATCCATGCCATCTCGTTCGAGACGGCCGGCTTCCTCGACGCGGAGCTTTGCGTCGAGACTCCGATCGATTTCCGACATGAAGCGGTCATCGCCTTTCTGCGTTCCTGCCAGGATTCTGGGGTCTTGAGCAAGCGGCTTGGCCCTGAGCTTGCCGCTGCTCTCATCTCTTTCGTTGAACGGGAGGGATGTTGGCTCGACGCCTGGCTCGGCAAAGCCAGCCTCGTCCACGCCGATTTCAACGCCTCCAATATTCTGGTGCGCCGGGGAGAAGACCATGGCTGGCGGATCGCTGCGGTGCTTGATTGGGAATTCGCCTTTGCCGGTTCGCCTGCTTTCGATTTCGGCAATCTTTTACGCCCGCCCCTCGGCGATAAACAGGCTTTTATCGCGGCCGTCGCGCGAGCCTATCAGGACGCAGGCGGCATACTGCCCGACGATTGGCGCGCTTCTGCGAAGATCGCCGACCTGATCGCCTGGGCCGATGTGCTGCGGCGCGAAATTGTCACGCCGGCTCTGATCGCGGATGCGGCCTTGGTCATTCGGCGGACGATCGAATCGCCTCGATAGGCGAGAGCGATCCTTGGCTGCGCCGCGTATCGCTCTCTTGGCGTCGGAACTGCTTCGGAGGATCAAAGCTCGCGGCCGATGGCGATCGCCGTCACCGGGGTATCAACAGTTTCGAGCGCTTCCTTGCGCTTCAGCCGAAACCTCTGCTTTTTGCGGATGGGGGCGATCAATTGCTTTTCTACGACCTTCACGTCGGGAAATTTCCCAATTGTCGCTTTGAACTCGTCGTAAAGCTTCTGATAATCGTCGGAATCATGCGCCCAATAGCGCAATTGCGCCGAAAACACACGGCCATAAGTCTTGACGACATGGGTCCGGATTTTTTCGTCCTCCGGGACGAGCCAGCGTGGCTCGAACTTGGCATTATCCGTGCTCAAGGCGCGAATGCCGGTTTCGAGCATATAAAAATAGCCATCGTCATTGCCGTTTGCGCCGACCGCGACCAAGGCGCCCGTGTCGGGATTATAAAGATCGTAGCCTGTCTCGACCTCATGCGCGGTGCTTGAGGCGAAAACCTCGAAATCGCCGAGATGGGCCTCATCGACCTCAAGAACCTTCTCGGTCACGGCTTCGATCATATGGCACGCCTTGTCGTAGACAAGGCTGACGCCGACGTTGCAATTGTGAATCCAATCCGGAAACGAATTGTCGATGAGCTTGGTCAGGCGCTCTTCGACGGGCAAGCCGAAAAAGGCGCGGGCGAATTTAATGTCATAACCTGTGGTCATCGGAATTTCCGGCTCCGGCAATGCTACGCCGCGCGATGGCGGCCTCTGCGACAGCCATGGGAAGCAAGAACTGAACCATAGCGGCCGCGAGCGTCGTGGTCAGGCCGCTTCAGATCCGAATGATCTCTCCGAAGATCGGCTCGAACTCGCGCGCGAGGGTGGCGTCGACCTCGGGCATGGTCACTGTGCGGCCGAGATCGACAAGGCTCGTCACGCCCAAATGTGCGTCCGAAACGCCGCAGGGAACAATGCCGGAAAAATGCTCGAGCTCTGGCTCGACATTCAGGGAAACGCCGTGGAAAGAGACCCAGCGCCTGATCCTGACTCCAATCGCCGCGATCTTGTCCTCGGCGACTTCGCCATTGATCCCGCGCGGCTTGTCGGGCCGGGGGACCCAGACCCCGACGCGCTGCTCGCGACGCTCGCCCGCGACGTTGAAAGCGGCCAGGCTGGCGATGAGCCAAGCTTCGAGACCGGCCACGAAGGCGCGCAAATCCGGCCGGCGGCGCTTCAGATCGAGCATCGCATAAGCGACCCTTTGACCCGGCCCGTGATAGGTGAATTGCCCGCCGCGTCCTGTCCTATGGACCGGAAAGCGCGGATCAACGAGATCGACGTCCCGCGCGGATGTGCCCGCGGTGTAGATCGGCGGATGTTCGAGGAGCCAGACCTGCTCCGCTGCGGCGCCGGAGGCGATGGCTCCCGCGCGCGCCTCCATATAGGCGACAGCCTCCTCGTAGGGCGTGAGCCCGTCGGAAACCCGCCATTCGATCGGCGGCCCGGCGAGTTTTGGCGCCATGAGGGTCGCCAGGCTTTGGCGTATCGCTGTTTCAGACCTGGTCATGACGCATCATAACGCATGTGCCGTCGCCATCAGTATGTTTGCGGCGGATTCGCTTTCCATTTCTCCGCTTGGCCTTGCCACGTCTGCGCCGATTTGTTAGACGACGCGCCTGCCCCTGCGACGCTCTTCCGCGCGCTTAAGGGGGCGCTCGCGGCCATGGCGGAATTGGTAGACGCGCTAGCTTGAGGTGCTAGTTGGGCAACCAGTGGAGGTTCGAGTCCTCTTGGCCGCACCATGCGATTTTTAAGCATCTGATTTTGCTATTCTTTTTGGCTTCTTTCCCGCACCTTTTGACCCGGTGCGGGAATAGAAATTAGCGAATTGTTCTTTCTCGCTCGTTTCGCCGCCTGGACGGCAAGCTTCTCGCGGTTCATGGCGCGCGTGTATTTCGACGCCATTTGACCGCCTCGCCAGCCGTATTTGGCCTCGAGCTCGGACTCGCTGAAGCCGTTATCGGCGTCGCGCGTCGCGCTGGCCTTGCGCAACCCATGCGCAGACTTCGCAATCTTAGCCGTGCGGCAGGCTTCTCGAAACCAATTGCCGAACGACTCCTTTGTGAGCGGACGGCCACCTTCGCCGCAAATGAAGGTCAGATCGCCACAAGGGCCTGCGGCGAGCGTCGCGGCAAGCTCCGGCTCAATCAAGATGAAAACCCGCTCCCCGGTCTTTTCCGTCGTCATACGGACAACGCCATCCTTGATGTGCTGGCGCCCGAGCTGGGCGGCGTCGCCGCGGCGCAGCCCGGTGTAAAGCAGCACGTCGAAGGCAACGCGCTCCCGCGTCCCGAGCGGCCATCGCTTTTGGAATTTCGTGATGTCGTCTTCCGTCCAGACCGGAAAGCCGTCTGTCGCCGGCCGGAGCGCCTTGACGTCAGCGGTCGGATCCACCTTGATCAGATCGGCGTCCAGCGCCCAGCGAAAGAGTCCGCGCATCGCCTCCAGATAATTGCGAGCCGCGCATGGCGTCGACGCCCGGCGCTCACGGCCGTCGACGATAGCCTTGCGCGTGATCGCCGTCAGCGGCTTGGAGCCGGCGGTCACGATGGTCTTGCGAAAGATATTGGCCCGCTGGCGCTGCGTCGCCGGGGAGAGTGCGCCCCATGCGGACGACTTTTGATAGAGCGCGATCGCCCATTCGAGCGAGCCCGCGCCTAGCTTGGACGCTGATTCCGCTGGCTTTCCATCGAGCGCCGCCTGATAGGCCGCTTTGAACTCTGGCGTCCCGTAGGTCTCACGGATGCGGATGCGCGGCCCTTTGCCGACGCGGACGTACCAGACCGGCGCGCCATGGCGGGTCCGCTCGCGATGCAGATGAGGCAAGGCAGGGCGCGGCATGGCCTCGATCAAAGCACAATTTCCTCTTCGGGCTCAACTTTGGCTACAGCTGGCCGCTTCGTCGCCTCCGGCCCGATCGGCACGAGCCGGATGACGCCGCTTGGATCTATCTCGACCGCCACTCGCGCGCCGACCTGCTCCGCTGCGCGAAGCGCGCGAGCGATGTCAGCCTGAGTGACGCGGGCAGGGCGGCGCGACATTCGTCAAAATTCTTCAAAATTCGAAAAGACGATAGCCCGTTCAGCTTCAGCCGGCGATTGCGAGACTGAAGCGTGAGTCCGGCGAACGACGCTTATCGACGTCGGCCCGCGCTCGATTGTGGCGTCATGCGGCGTCAAGTAAACGACCGATGCCCCAGCGAGTCTCCAGACGAGGCCGCCGAGATGATCCGGCCCAGGCTCATCAAAAAGATCCTCTGCGGTCCATCCGGCGCGGCAGGCCTGATAGCCCCGTTCTCGAAGAAAGGTCGCGGCGTCGGCGACGGCTTGCCCATGCCGCGCCCCGTCGACGCCGGGGGGTCGAGACCTTGATAGACGCTCGAAAGCCTCAGCATATGCGGGCGGAAAATTGGAAAAATTCATAGCCATCACGCCTCACCGGCTCGAACCGAAGCCGCCGCCTGGCGAAGCCTCAGGCATGGAGACGCCCGTCCCGCTCCGCAGCGCGCCGAAGGCGTTCATGCTTTGCTCGACCCGGCGGACGATCGCGTCTGTGTCGGTGGTGACCTCGATTTTCAGATTAATGTCGGCCGCACCCTCAAGCCGCGCTGGCGAGGACGCTCCCGAACCGCCGACGCCAAAGGCCAACAATCCTGGCGAGACGCGGCCGACGTCGGCCGCCTTCAAGGCTTCAAAATTTTTATCACCCTCGCTGGCTTGTATCTTAAGTTGCCGAGCGCGCTCGTCCTCGCCAACGAGTGCCGGCGTCGTCGACGCGACAAGCATGCCGCCGGCAAGCATCATAGGCGAGATCGCGATCGCTCCAAGCGTTCCAATAATGCCAGCGCCCGCCACGGCTTCAGCGCCGCCGGCCGCAGCCGCCCTGCCGCCGAGGCCGACCGCGTGCAGGCCGCTCTGCAAGATCTTTTTGCCGATATAAGCGCCAGCGCCAATCTCGGCGACGCTTTCGCCTGCGGAAACCCAGGGCGCCGCATTCGGGTGGGCCTTGTTGAATTCATCACGCGCCTTTGAATAAGCGCCGAGGAATTCGGTGAATTTGTTGCACGCGGTCGTGAAGGGTCCGACGAGCGGCGCAAGCTGCGTCGCTATTGCATTTTCGAGGGCCGTCATGGCCGCCGTCAGGGCGGCGGTTGGATCATGTTGCAGAAGATATTTGCCCCCTTCCACGCCCATTGAGCCCCTGTAGAGATCTTGATGGTTCGCGAAGGATTTGCGATTGGCTCGCAACTCGCTAAGCATGCCGGCCGCGGTGTTGCCAGGAAAAAGTTTCTGCAGGATCGCATCCTGTTGGATGGGATCATGAAAGCCGCGCCGCTCGATACGCGGGAGGACGTCCTCATATAGAAACAAATCAGGATCGCGGATGGCCTTCATGTAGCCGCGAATATTATGGCCCGGTTTCAACCCTTTCAGCTCGCCATGCTTCGTCTTCGTGAAATCGTCGTCGCCGAGAAAGCCAAGCGCTTTCCATTCGAGCAGAGCTGCATGATTGTTCTGCAACCCTGCGCCCGACATGACCTTGCCGAAATTCGCGAGCGCCTTGCCGGCGCCAGGCGCGCCCAGCGCTTGGTTGAGGGAGTAGGCGGTCGTGTTGAGGAAGCGGTCCGACAGCAACATGCCTTCGGTGCGCGCCCCGCGCGCCATGGTCAGGGTGTCCTCTGGCTCCATAGTCTTGCCAAGGGCCTGCTGGCCGCGAATGGCCGCGTCAATATAGGCCTCGAATTGCTTCGGATCGTTTGCCTTCCCGAGCTTCTCGGCCGCCTTCGCTGCGTAGATCAGATTCTCTGAAGTCCCGCCCGCCGCCTCCATTCCACTTTTCGCTTTTACGAAAAAGTCGAGCATCGGGAGGGCTTCATGCGGATCAGCGAGGACCGATCGCAGTTCTCTGTAGGAATCGAGAACAGCGGCATGGGACTGATTTGGATATTTGCGCGTGATCTCGCCGCTCGCCGCGTCGGCCGCCTCGATGTCCTTCGCGGGCACGCCGGCGACTGCCAGCCGGGCCTTCGCCGTCTCAACATTCGCCGAGGCCCGGACGCCTTTTCCGACTTCGCCGATCATGTCTAAGCCAAGCGCCCCGCCGACCACGCCGCCGACGCTCCGAGCAATGCCGCCAAGGCCCGTTATCGCTCGGCCGAGACCGCCGACCCGCCGCTCTGCGCGACGGATCTCGCCCGTCACCTGACCGAAGGCGCGTTCCATCGAATTCACGGAAGACGCGGCTTTGTCTATCTCTCTCGAAACGCCGGTGACCGAGGAGCCGACGCGGCCTATCGAATTCATAGCCGTTGCGATCCGATTGACGCGCGCTTCGATGTCTTTGAAAACCGCGCTTGTCCGATCGTCAGCGTTGATAACGAGCCGCGACTCCATCATTTTGCCGCTCATTTGGATTTCGCCTTTCGGTCCGCCCAGCGCGCGGCTAGGCCATAGATGGTCTCAAATTCGCCGACACCCATGTCGCTCGCCTCGATCGGGCCGATAATTTTCAGGTCGAAGACAAGCTGGCCCCAACGTCGTTCGAATGCGTCATCGCCTCGGCCTCTGTAAAAAAACTGAGAAGTGCGCCTTTGATCGCTTTGCCGTCTTGCAGGGACAACAACGAGAACGCATGCGGGCCGTTCTCGATCATCAGGCAATAATCCAAATATTGTTTGATGACTGCCGGCTGCTCGACCACGAAAATTCCGCCGTCAGCGCTTCGCGCCCATATTTGAGGCTCGCCAATGTTGATAAATTCCGCACATGTAGGTTCGCGGATTGTGATCTCAGTAAGCCTCTTGTCGACCCAAAGTATCGGCTCTTCTAACGTGATTGTCTTTGTCCGCTTCGCCATGTGGCGCTCCTACAGAATGAGAGATGGTCAGATGAGATCAGGCAAATTTATCGCCAACAATTCGTTGGCGAATTTGGCTCCGGCGAGCGTCAATTCCATCACCGCCCGCGACTCATGGTCAGGGACATGCGCCTCTGGCTTGAAGAACTGAACGACAGGAACGCCGGGCGGAAGATTGGAAGCAGGAGGCGGCATCAATTTCATCGCCTCGTAGGCGGCGAAGTCCCGCAGCGCGGAATCGAGTATTTTGTGCTCCTGTGGTGTTATGGTCCTCATGCAGTTTTCCTTTTCGTTCTAAGGTGAAGGACAGCGTTGAGCGTTGTTGCGCGCCCAACACTGCCATCGCTCAGGAGCCAATTTAGGAAGACTCCCGCGATTTGCCGGCGTTATGCGCGACCTCCGGCTGCGCGCTTGGCCTGGACTACCCAACAGGCCAAACTATTTTAATTTATCGTCGGCAGATTCTCGACAAGCAACGCCCCGATATCGAGTTCAATCGGCTCGACGCGGCGGTGACCGGGTTGCATGCGTGCTTGTCTTTCCCTCTCGGCTTCGGCCTCGGCCTTGCGCCGGGCGTCACACTCGGCGCGATACGCGGCGTCCGCTGCACGCATCTTGGCTTCGTTCGCGGCCCTCGCTGCGGCTTCGGCCTCTTCGAGAGCGATGGCCTTTTTGACACTCGGCTCCGCCGACGCATCATGCTCGAGGTCACAGACCCACGTGCGCAAAAGCGCATCCGCTCGGATCAATTTTGGGTCGCGAGCATGAAATTCGTAGTCAAGTCGGTGCAGGAAATTCACCAATCCCTCGACCTGCAAACATCCGCGCCTTCCGACGGTCAATTGGGCAACGACGTCAAGCAGTTCGTCCCACAACGTCTCTGCCCGCCGAAGGCGATGCTCAATATACCCCTCGGCAATCGCTTGCGTCGCTTTTGCGACTAAATGTTTTGCTTCTGTCAGCTCCTGCTCAACGTGGTCAACCTCGGCGTCAAGGACGCTGATCGCTGCGTCCAGCTGCGCCAAATGAGCCTCCAGATCGGCCCTTGTCTTTCGGCCGGTCTTCAGCGTCGGCTCCGCGCCCTGCGAAAACGCTTCGGCGAGCCGCTTTGCTTCGAGCTGATCGTCGATCAGGGCTTGCTCAAGATCGCCCAGCAAAGCCGTCCGGCGCGTCTGCGCCCGCGCGAGGGCGCCTCGCTTCACATTCAGCAACTCTTCCGTATGCACCACGGACTTCTGCGCATCGCGCAACGGCGCTCTCTTATCGTCACTCATGTTTCCCTCTCAATCGATGTTGCGGATGGTTCGCGCGAATGCGCTTTAATGTGTGAGGAGCGGCGCGACGAAGCCGGGCTTTGCGGCCTTCATTTCTTTGTTGAGTTGATCGGCGACAGCGCTCCACGGGGCGGCGTCCTGGTCCTCGGCGCCGGTTGTGGATTGTGTGTTCAGAGCCGCAAACGACCACTTCGACGCAGTCGACCTATCAACAGGCGCAATTGCGAGAAGCGCCCGCGCGTCGGCCGTGTTCATATCGGTTGAGAAGGCAAGATGTTCCGCAAGCGCCTTCCGCTCCTTCGCTTCCGGCGCGGTCAATATTTCTTTCAAGCGAAGCGTCTCTGCCGTCGGTTTAAAGTCAGTCATGTCTTTCTCCTTTCGAACGTTGATGTTCATTCCGCGCGCGCATCAGCGGCGCGCAGGCGCGCGTCGAGGCTCGCGATTGCTTCCGGTGAGGGATTATCGCCGAGCTCCATGATTTCGCGCGCGAAGCGCTCGGCAACATGGCGCGATAGACCGCCGTCGTATTGCATGATCGCAGCGCGCTTCTCGAATTCATCGAGCCAGGCGTCGCTGATCGTCGCGATTCCGCCTTCGGGCTGCATAGAGCCGGCCTGAGGCCGATTAGCCTCGACGCTTGGGCGCATTCCAAGTTGCGCGAGTGATTCTTCGAGCCCAGCCCTGATGCGTTCGAATGGATCTGGCGAATTCAGACGCGCGCCCCTGTACGAGGCATAATTGCGCTTGCCGAGACGCGCTGAAAGATATTGAAGTGAAGCCAACGCCTCTTGCGAAAGTCCGGCGATGACGGGCGGCTCAAGGTGCATTGCCACGCTCCTCAACCGACGGTCCATCGTCTTCGTCGACAACCGACTCATCGCCCTTTTCGAGGGTCGATAGGATCGACGTTTTGATTTTGTAGAGGCGCGTCGGACGCCCCTCGACTTTGATGACGTTCTTCCGCTTGCCTTGCCTATCTTTAACCAGGTAACCAAGCCGCGCGAGACTGTCTGCGGCGAGGCGCAAATCGAGACCGTTCAGCGCCTCCGCGAATGCCGCATCGTTTACGTAAAAATGATCGCCGCCTTTGTGTTTGAAGCCGGCCACCATTTGGCTTCGCCACGACCCCTCGCTGCCCAGCACAACGAACCTCGACATATGGTGCAGCTGCAGAAAATGCCGCATCCGCTCGACGGCCTCGAAATCCTCAGCGGCGCCCGCGCCGCCGCGCTGAGCGATCCATTCCCTGAAGAGGCGCGCCGCCGCGGCGGTTATTGAATTCAGCTCGAACGGCAGAATATTCAGCGCCGCGGCGATCTCGCCGGCGGCCGCAGTCAGTGCGAAACAGCGTCCGACCCTGCTGACCTGGCCGCTGGCGCCAGCCGGCACATGATGCTTGACGAAATCGTTGATGATCCGCTTGGCTTCGTCCCGAATTTGGTCAGGGCGTTGAATGATTTCTTTAATAAACTCAGGTCCCGCGCTTCCGTAAAAGCGAGACGTATGATCGCTGATCGCGTCGGCGAGGGCGGCATAATGTTCGCGCGATTCCGAGCCGTCGAAGAAGCCGCCGGGACGCGACCCGTCGATTGTTATGTCGATCATCCTAACATTGTGTCCGGCCCGACTGCGGGCGCCAGCTTGCTCGATATGCGCCGCTATGCCGAGTTCGCTCGTCGACATGAACGCTGTCGCCCAAACGCGCCGCTGACGTGCGCTACCATCCGATTTGGCGCGGCCCTTGCCGCGGCCATCCGTCAAGCTAAAAATCATGGCTCCAAGATTTCCGCCATCGCTGAGGCCAAGTTCATCAACGGCGAAGAAATTGTCATTGCGAAGCACCACTTCGGCCTCGACGCCATTGGTTGTCATTCCCCATGACCGGACGAATCGGCGCGAGCCCCAGGTAGATGCGGCGCACCTCAGAAGTGTTGTTTTTGCCGAGCTCGACGGTCCGACGAGGTTGAATCCATAGCCAGATGAACCGCACAACTTCAACATTGGCCCGACGAAGGAATGGGCGAGGCACAACTCGCCATAAGCGTGGCCTGTGACGAGGGAGCAGACGCCTTCCTTCCATTCCGCCAGATCGCCTTTGGTCTCGATATCGGTGCATCCCAACGGAGGCTCAAAGACGACCCGTATGTCGTCACCCTTGGTGATGGTTTGATTTGGCAAGACGTAGGCGTCGAAGCCGCGGTGCCAACCAACACTGTCTCTTATATCGGCGCGGCCAGCGATCTTCGATCGAACGTGAGCCTCGATAAATCTCTCCGTGGCCTTCTTAGACGAGGCAATAGGAAGTCCCTTGTCAGCGTATCGGCGCAAGACGGTCGATGGGTTCGAATAGAAGTCGGCCAACGGAGTTGTCACCACTTGCGTGACCCCATCCCCGTTGACAAATTCGCCGACGATCGACCAACCCGCGCTCTCTTCCGTTCGAGCCATTGCTGGGAGCTTGAAGCGACCGGAGATCCAAGCCGGGGGTTCGTCTTGCGACACATAGAACAGGCCAGAGTCGCGCATCTCATAAAACCTGGGCAGACCGCTTTCCGATTGGACCGACACGCTGCTTGCGTCATCAGAACTCGCCTTTAACTTCTTGCCTCTCTTCGGCTTCGGCTGCGTACCGTCGTTCGCTACCGAAGGCGCTTGGGCCTTAAGCCCGTCGGGCTCGACAGAACCATCTGCCGCAACATGTTTGTCGATTCCGCTCACAGGGGCGCTTGTTCATCCCAAAGGTGACCGCGCGCCGGGCGCCGATCCCTTGACGGCGACCCGTCCATCCGCCAACCGTCGATTGCGCGAACGATCGAAATCGCTGTCTTTCTGTCGAATGAGACGCCAAATGCCGCTTCGAGCGTCATGAGCGCGGCGTTGCCGGAACTCGAGCCGTAAATCTCACTGATCAGGCTGAGCAGGTCGAAGCCTTCGCGTTTCGGATAGCCATCCCGCTCAATCGACCAGGCGTCGCCGAGCTGAAAAACTTTGACCGTGAATTTCTCGATTGTTTTCCAAAAGAGCCCAGGATTCGGACGGCCGATGAGTGCACGAAAGACGGATTTAGCGAGGGTGACGCCGGCGTCTTCGAGAGTCACGGCGAGCGAGCGTTTGCCTGCAAGAGGCGCGGCAGGAACGAGGGCGCCTAGCGACGAAGCCTCGCCTACAAGGTCAAAATTATAGCCGCTCCGAAAAAACGGCGAGAGCCGCGAACTGCAATGGGCGCCAGCGCCGCCAGCCAGCGCGGCCCCATGTATGTGGACCGCGCAGCAGGCCCGACACCAAAACGCGAGTTTTGGCTCCTGTCCGGGCTCCTGAACACGGAACACTCCGACGGAGGGGTAAGAATTATTTTCCATGGTCGATACCCCCACGAATGAAGGCCTCGACCGAGCTCCGCTCATAGCGGATTTCGCGTTCCCCAAGCCGGCGCCAACCAGGTCCCTTGCCGCGCGCGCGCCACTCTTGAAGACCTCTGAGGGTCATTCCATAATAGTGAGCGACCGCCTTCGGCTTCATCCATTCCGAAGGCTCAGATCTGACCCCAACCGCATCCCTCGACCGAGATACAATATCACTAAGCGCGACCTGCTCATGTCGCCGAGAGACTTGTTCCGCCATACGTCGGTTTCCGCTTCATCAGAGCGAGCAGCGAAGCACCGCAACTCGCAACAATTCACGGACCAACAATAAGAGGAGCTGAGAAATCAACCCTCCCCGTAATTCCCCGTAATTCCCCCTAATTCACAGCTAGCGAGCTTATATCTATTTGTTAGACTTAAGGAATTTCCAAACGTGTGGAATGCGGCGCATCATTGGGGGGTCCACTTTGTCGGGCTTATCGGGGAAGTTCAATTTTGCGGCGCGCATGAGATCTATGATTCGCTGACGCGCCTCTATATGGTCCTTAGGAGCGCCAAGCTCAATCCAGCTGTTAAAGAACAGAAAAACAGCCGTGTCCCAATGCGCCTGTGACGGAGCGCCCCTCTTAGGCGCGGGTCCCTCGGTCCGGGCGCTTGGATTTATAGAATGCAACAACCCAGCGGCATCACCCATAACAGTGGCCGGCAATTCCAAGCTGATCGATTCGTAAATCGTCTCAGACCCGCGACTGCGATACAGATGCCCGGTGCCGAAATCGATGCTCTTATCTGGAAGACCCCAAATCGATGGGTCCACGAGCTCCCTACCCGGTTTTCCCAGATAGAACCCTTTTCCAACCAAGGACCCGTTCCGCAAGAGATCGAAGAAGCGGTCATATTTCGTGGCCAAGACCTTAACGAATGGACGGGTTTCCTCGCACCAATTCGTCGGAACCTCACAAACACGCCCATTCGCCCGCGCCGCCATGCTCGACAGGCGCGACCAGCTGTAGTCACCATATTCCCAATCGAGGCCAGATCCATTGCTATAGAGGTCCGGCGCCAGCGTCGCTTCGTTCTTAGCCAAAAGCTGACAGGCTTTTGAGCGCGGCGCTCCGCCCGGACAGCGAGTTGGGACCGCTACGTCAAGCCAATAATTCGCCCCGGCGGGAACATGGCTCAACCCTCGCGCCAGCTCTTGGACTTCCGGATCCTCGATGACAGCAAGCCGAAAGGCTTCAGCCAGCGACTTGCCTCTAAGCCGTCCGGCCGGGTTAGGATCGTTGAGAATCGAATCGTCCGCCATGGCTACCGCTGTTTGTCGCAAGGATCTGAATCACGGTCTTAAGGTGACAAGGCAAATCGTGCGCGTCGATGGTTTTATGCACCGCTTAGCTTCCGCACAGGCGCAAAACATCAGCTTTTAAGCCAGCCAACAGGACGATTTCCAACTTGTCGTTCCAATTCCCACTTCCGCCGTCCCTACCCATATAGAACTCTAAGACCTCGAATTTTATTCCGAGCAAAGTGGGGAAGCGCAGGGGCGTGGTCGCAATTCGACGGGCGAGTTCTTCTTCTAAAGAGCAGAGCGATCCATACTCTTCAAGCGAGGATGATTCTGGCAATTTCAGCTTCGCGCCGCGCACGACCAGCCAGTTGGCGTAAATATCCACAAACCCGGAAATAGTACGCTCGGTTTTTTCGTCGGAGTATTCACGTTGTTCCTGTTGAGAAGCGGCTGCTCCATTTGTGTCACGCATGTTGTTTTTCCCTTTTCGAGCCGGAAATTTCCATCATCACGCTTTCAACGCGAGCAAATCTCTAACAATACTGTCGTACAACTTCGCGTCAGGCTTAGCGCCGGGCGCTTCCCAAACACCACAATAGCATTCGATCGCCCGCGCCTTGACCTGCATCCCCTCAAGCGTCCTTGCCGGGAGAGCTGCAATCCGCCTGGCGATCGCATCCGTGCGGCCCATCCCCTCCTTGAAGATTGACCACGGAACCTCACGTTCTTCCAAGACGCGCTCGGCCGCATAGACCTCGGCGAATTCCTTCCCGAGACGCAAAAGCTCGAAATCAGGATGCGTCGCGGCCAGCGCATCGCCTGCAGCCGATACCGCGCCGCCGGCGATCGCCGCCGCTCCAAGTCCGCGAAGAATCTTGCGCCGTGACACACCGGATTGTGGCGAGACGGCGATTTTTGGATTGTTCATTTTAGCTGCTCCGAAGTTTGAAAAAAGAGGGCGGCTCCCGCCTTGATGAGCGCATACACGAGAGCCGGCACGGCAAGGCCGAGGGCGATCGCGGGCCAAACGAGCCAGCCGTTCGCGTGGGCGGCAAAAGCAAAGGAATTCATGGCGGCCGAAACGATGATCGTCCCGAGGATCGCGGGCCCGGCGTAGCGCGCCACGGCCGGCCTGGCGGCGGCTGGGGCGACGATCAGGGCGAGTTCCAAGGCGGTGAAGCCGAGATCAATGCCCGCCGCCATAGCCCAAGCGTCCTGATCACTCGAACCCGTGACCATGACGATTCCATTGGCTAAGTGCGATAGCGACAGGCCGAGGAGTATCAGGGCAACCAGGAAGACTCCGGCGGCGGCCAGAACAGTACTACGGCGCCGGGGCGCGGGCGGGAGAGGCTTGCGGACGCGCGGCGGACGTTTGACCGCGCGCGCCGCGACCGACTTCTCGAGGGAAATCACGGGCGTCATGAGCTCGCCCTCCACCGCTCGGATGACTCGCCACGGTCGGGCGGCCACTCGCTCGGAAAGCGCCAACCTCCATCACGATCGACCGGGGGCGACGTCCCTTTCGTCTCGCGCCAATAGCGTTCCCAGACCTCCCATTGCGGTGTCTCTCGGCGCACATGAACGTAGCCGGCAAGCTCAATGACTTGGGGCGGCTTCGGCGGGTTCTTGGCCCGCTTCGCGTCGGCGTCCCGACGCAGAAATCGGCGCAACGCGGCGTGCCAATCGACGCGCAAGGCCTTTGCGCCGGCGGCCTCGGCCGCCCACAACCGCATGTCGGAGACCGCCCGATCGATTTCCGCCGGCGTGAGGCCCTCGGCTTCTCCGAAGGCGCGATCCTCGACCGTTGGCTCAAAATCCGCCGGAAGCCGCGATCCTTCACGCGCGGGCGCACCCTCTCCCGGGGTTTGGGGGTTATTTTCTTTAGGGGGTCTGGGGGATCTTTCTTTTAGGGGGAAAGGGGGTCGCTCACTGTCACAGCGTGACGCGGCGCGGCGGCGCTCGCGGCAACGTTGCTGACGCATCCGCGCGCCTTCGCGAAGCCGAGCCAGGCGCTCTTCACGCTCGCGCTCCTTGGCCTGCTCCAAGGCCGCCACGGCCGCGGCAATCTGCGCGCCGGAACAGCCTTCCTCGAGCAAAGCTTGGGCGATCGGTCCAAACGTAGCCACGACTCAGCTCTCCGCCGCGGGCCGGCCGAGGGACGTGAAGGATTGAAATGCAATCTCCACGTCCTCGAAATCGAGCTCCTGATAGATCGAACTGAGGTAAGCAGCCTTGAAACGAATGTCCTCGACCGAAACGCAACTCCACCCCAGGAGAGCCGTCAACGCTTCGTTATCCACGACCACAGCCGCATCATGGTCCTCCCATGAGGCATCAACCCCGAGCTCGCGTTCCTTCGCCTCAAACTCTTCGAATATCTTATCGATGCTGGCCAGACGCTCCACCTGCGCTTCGAAGAAAAGCGTCCTCATCCGAGCTTCCGCTTCCGCCGGCAAGACCCCTTCAACCCTTCTAAAGACGTCCCGAGTCATATAGTCGAAACAATCGTTTAGATGTTGCTTGCAAGCTGCGGCGGTTTCTCCCTCGATATGCATGCTTCCAAAGACAAACGCTTTCGAACCGCGCCGGATAGACTTACGCCAAGCCTTATATTGCGAGCGGATTTCATCCTCTTTTTTCAAAGCCTCACTTTTAATTTCGAGCGTCCGTCGATGCGCTTCGACCAGCCGCTGAAGTTCGGGCGAGATTGCCGGCGCCGCCACGGCGGCATGAGACAAGGCGCTGAAAACCGCGCCCGCCGATCCGGCGGCGAGGAATAAACGACGATTTGGCAAGCCTCCATCGCTTGCCGGAACAAGGTTGTTCGGCATTGGCATTTGTCCTCGATGTGTGCTAAAAGCACTTCTATGGTGACAAATGCACTTATAGGCCAGTTTTGAAATGGTGACAAGTGCACAAATTAGAGCGGCGCGAGCCCTATTGAATTGGACGGTTCGCGATCTTGCTGTGCATGCAGGCGTTCATCGAAACACAATCACGCGCGCTGAAACAGACGCAACAGGTCCTGGTCATGCGACCGCCTCGATCCGCGCAGCACTTGAATCGGCCGGCGTCGAGTTCATCAGTGAGAATGGCGGCGGCGCGGGCGTGAGGCTGAGAAAGAACCAAGGGACGCTGTGATGACAAAAAAGGAATGCCAAACGGCGATCCGGTCATATTGCCACGAATGGGCCCAGGAGCGCGGCATTCCAATTCCACCGGTTGAACAACCGAGCTTTCCCGATTTCAAAGCGTGGCTCGGCGAGAAGGGCTACTCACAGTGTCTGAACTTTCGATCGATCAGAGATCCGGAGGACGACGCTGAAATGTGGTTCGACGATGAATTCAAACAGAATTGGCGCAATTAATCGCCGCTCCCGCCAAAGACGCTACTCATGATTCGCAAAAACCTCCGGCTCTATTTGGGGACGCTCGCCACCCGAGCTGCCCCCGAAGCCGCCGGTGTCGAGTTTATCGCCGAAAATGGCGGCGGACCGGGCGTGAGACTCAGGAAGAGTGCCAGCCAATGACAACGTGGACCTATCGCATCATTCGATATTCAGACGGTCGCGGCCTTGGCCTTCACGAGGTCTTTTACGACGAAGTCGGCAATCTGGTCGACATGACAGCCGCGCCAATCTCATTCAGGGTCGAAACCGCCGAAGGGCCCTCGACGCTGATCGACATGCTCAAACAAGCGCTTGTCGACGCGGAACGAAGCGCGGTCCTAGATGAATCCGCTGTCCGCGCGGCCGCGGCTCGCTCCGCCTCGGACAGATGACCGGCTTGCGATCCTCGCTAGGGCGCCGATTGATTTAGCGTCGCGGCGCTCATATCTTTAAGCAAGGATGGCGGAGAGGCGATCGGCATGAGCATCATGATTTCGGAGGTCTATGACGCCTTTGTCGCCGCCGGCGCGCCGGAGGAAAAGGCGCGGAAGGCCGCCGAGGCCCTAACGGTCCACGAGAACCGCTTTTCCAAGATCGAGGCCGACCTACTCGTCTTGAAATGGATGGTCGGCTTTGTCCTAGCCCTGCTCGCTGCGATCGCCTTGAAGCTTTTTCTGCATTGAACGTGGGAAGCGCCTTCTGCTAGTCGTCTTGCAACGTTCAGCGCCCTTAGGCCAGCACCATGACCGACCTTCGCTATTCCGTGACCATAGAGCCTCTCTTCGAGGACGATGGCGGCGGCTTCGTCGCCTTCGTTCCGGATCTGCCGGGCTGCATGAGCGACGGCGAAACGCCGGAAGAGGCGCTTGCGAATGTCAAAGACGCGATCGAAACATGGATCGAGGCCGCGCGCGACATAGGGCACGAGATTCCAGCGCCATCTAGGCATCACGAGCCGGCTTAGAGAATTCGCCTCGGCGATTGATCGTCCGCAGCATGGCCAATGACCAACGCGCAAGTTTTCGCCTTTGTGATCCTGCCCTTGAGCATAGCCGCGCTCGGCTGGGCCGTCGTGTTTCTGCATGAACGTTTCGAGCGCAGGCGGCCGAGCCAGCGCCGATCGATGACGGATTGGGCGAAGGTCGACGCCCATGTCATCACGCCGGAGGAGAGATTCCCGAGCTGACCGACGCGGATTTTGAGCGCGGCCAATGGTTCATCGGCGGCAAGCTGGTGAGCGAGGCTAAGGGCAGGGCAGCCCTCGCGAAAGCATTGCGCAAAGGCAGCGAATAGCGAATCAGGCCTGAACGAAGCCGGCACGCGTCACTGCGATCGCTCGTCCGCGCCCGAGCCGAGCTCGACGTCGGCCGCACAGTGCGGGCCCCTCGCCCGGCTTTGCGATCGGGAGAAGCCCTATGCGTAACCGAGTTACACATTAGGTGTAACCGGGTTACACCTTGGTAACCGATAAATCCCTTTAAGATCAACGCGGTTACACAGTTACACCGGTTACACCTCCGAAACGCGGATATATGAAAAATAAGCGCAAAACAGACAGATAGTTACACAAAGCTATGTATCTATATATATATATAAATTTTAAAGAATATATATATATAGGGATTTCGTGTAACCTGTAACTGCGTTATCTAATAGTTTCAGTTATTTATGCAATTCAACGATATGGCTTTTAGCCGGAGCCAACATTATACGATCTGTCTTAGCTATTCCTAAAAAGGAATATAAAGTCATCTTTTTCCGCCAATTCAATGTTCGGCCCATCGTTCGGTTTCGGTCGCAAAATGTGGATGTTTTTCATATATCCGCGTTTTGGAGGTGTAACCGGTGTAACTGTGTAACCGCGTTGATCTTAAAGGGATTTATCGGTTACCAAGGTGTAACCCGGTTACACCTAATGTGTAACTCGGTTACGCGTAGCGCCGCGCGGCGAGGCCGAGACTTGGACGGCAGGGAAGGCGCGTTTTTCGGCGCGCCGAGCGACGATGAGCTCGGCGGGAAAAGGGCAAGAGACCGAGGCGTCTTCGAGCTCAGCGCAGCCGGTTCAGCGCGGCGAGGCGTTCGAAAATGTCGGGCTTGTTTTGCTGGGCGGGCGCGGGTTGCGGTTCCGGCGCGGGCGGGGGCAGGGGCATTTCGGCGGATGGCGCTTCCGGCGCGGTGAAGAGCGTCTTGCGCCAGGCCTCGTCCGGGAGGGCCCGGATCTTCGCGATCGAGGCCCATTCGTCATCCGTGAGCGACGACAGGCCGAGATATTCCGCGATTGCGAGATTGTAGATGCGGCAATCGAGCAGGTGATTGTCTCGCTCGGACGCCTTCAGCTTCCAGACCTTGCGCGGCTTGCCGCGAAGGGTTTCCTCGGCGAGATATTCGGCCGTGATCTGCCGGAAATAGGTTTCGTCGAGCCAGGTTCCGAAATGGCAATATCCGCTCGGATCGCTCGCGGCGCCGGAGCGCAGGCCTTCCTTGCGGAGGTCGGCATAGAACGCGCCTTTGAGCGGCCAGGTCCCGACCGGCCAAAGCTGGCAGCCCTTTTTGACCTTCCGGCCGGCGAGATCAATGTCGACCAGGCTCGGCGTGCCGATCGGCGGCTTGCCCCAGCCGTCGCGGCCGTCGACCGCGAGAACGACGTCGCGCCCGGTAATGTCGTGAAGCCTTTGGTTTCGCCGCACCCAGGAATAGACGACATGCGTGCGATAGCCTGAATCGATCGCGAAGGCGTCGAGCCGCCGGGGACGGCCAAAGGCGTCCGGGAATTCGCGCTCGATGGTTTGAGTCGCAAGCCTCTCGAACGCGCCGCCAGCCGGGTCTTCGGTGCCGCCATCGATGTAGAAGGCGTCGATGACCCAGCTCTGCCGATCCGGCGCGAACGCGATGATCTCGACCCATATGCCGCGCATTTGAACGTCAGCGGCGCCGATGAGCATGAGGCCGCGCGCCGGGACGTGGCCGCGCTTATGGCCGTCCTCGCGCCGCTCGAGCAGCCGGACATGGTCCGGGGCGTCGCCCTTGATCTCGTAAGGCAGCCCTAGCCAGAGGTTCCAGAACGTCTTCAGCTTCGACGGATCGTCGCCGGCCGAGACATGCGCCTTGGCGACCTCATCCCAAGGCACGAAAGGGCTCGAGAGGGTGTCGAAATGATAGGAGGGGAACGCGCCTGGCCTTGCAGCCGTCGGGACCCAGCGGCCCTTGCGCATGAGCGCGTTTTTCTCGTGCGGCTCGATGATGACGCCGCAGCAGGGCGCCACATAGTGCGCCTTGTGCGGGTAGGTCCTTTCGAATCGGAAGTGCGGCCCGAACTCAAAGACGAATTCGGAGGCCGAGCCGTCGGCGTTGCGGCAATGCGGGCAGGGCACATGCCAGCGCCGCTGATCGCCGGCGGCGTGGCGCGCCTCGATTTTCGAGCCGCCCTTGATGGTCGGCGTCGAGATGTCGGCCTTTTTCCAGTCGCCTTGCGCCAGAAAGGACATGAGGCGGCCGTCGGAGATCTCGAGCGGATCGCCCTGGCCGTTGAGATCGTCCGGGTATTGGTCGATTTCGTCTCGGAGCAGCTTTTTGATCGTCTTCGAGCGCAGATCCGCCGCCGAGGTCGCAATGGCGAGGGTGAGCGCCCCGCCGGGATATTTCTTCGAGTAGGTCGTCGAGCCCTCGGCCGAGCGGGACGTCTGCGGCGCGACCTTTTTGCGGAGCGTCTTGGTTGATTCGATCGCCGGCTGCAGCTTGTCGCGGTTGAAATCGGACAGGGCGGCGTCGGTCGGCTGCACGACCATCATGCGGCAAGGATCGCGGTCGATCGAATGGCCGATCGCAGCGATAAGCAGCGTCGTGAAGCCGGTTTGCGCCGATTTCTGCGCCGCGATCTCATTGACGCCCGAGTCGGGCCCGAGCATATCGAGCGGCTCGCGGATATAGGGCGTCAGGTCGAGGTCCCAA
>Ga0182030_10001716_pt1 | contig 45696 bp, 49 predicted proteins | sample 812S3MmetaG_FD_121299 | JGI IMG/M metagenome (GOLD analysis project Ga0182030, IMG submission 121299) | Permafrost microbial communities from Stordalen Mire, Sweden - 812S3M metaG (Illumina Assembly) | ecosystem: Environmental > Terrestrial > Soil > Wetlands > Permafrost | place: Sweden...
AGGGCGATGGGGCCCGGCCCCGATTCGACGCTCACTGACCCTCCCTACGAATAAAACGTGCCCGTTCGGCGACGCCGTGTGGATTCAATCTATAGGCGACGACGAGGGAGATGGCGCGGACCTAGGTTGGGCGCGGTGATATCTGACGATCCTGCGCACGTGTGGTTCGCGATTCTCGTGGTAGTCGCCGTCGCCCCGAGTGAGAAGTCTTAGTCAGTGAAGACGGTGAACCGCATCGCGGATATTGGGTGGTTGGGTTTCGACGCGCTCGTGGTCATTGTGTTTGTTGCGATCGGTCGTTCCGCGCACCATCATGCCATGTCGTGGGGAGGATTCGCCTCGACAGCGTGGCCATTTGCGGCGGGTCTCGCTATTGGCTGGGCGTGGGTCCTCGCGCGAGGACGTAGAGGATCTTTACTGGCGAGTGGTGTTGTCGTCTGGCTCTGCACGGTGTGCGTCGGCATGTTGTTGCGAGTGGAGTTCGGTCAAGGAACGGCCGTGGCGTTCATTGCCGTCGCACTGGGGTTTCTTGGCGCGCTGATGCTCGGCGCGCGACTAATCGCCAAAACAGTGCGTGCGCGTGTGTCGCGGCCGACTTAGAAAAAGACGGCGCAGAGGTCGTAGATCTCTCGAGGTACCTGGCGCTGGCCAACGGCGACCGTTGAGAGTTCGGCGAGCACGACGGTCCCGTCGCGCACGACAGGAATCATGCCAAACTTGCCCGCGATGACCGCTTCGTAGGCCGCTGCCGCGACGCGGGTGGCGTTGATGCGGTCGTACGCCGTGGGACTGCCCCCGCGCTGAAGGTGGCCGAGCACCGTGGTGCGAACTTCGAACCCATGTTTCTCGATCTTCGCCGCGACGAAGTGCCCCACGCCTCGAGCCGCGTGGCGCACGCCGCCCACCCCATCGGAGAGCGCCGCGCTGTTCTGACCGCCGAGCTGGGCAAGGTCGATGCCTTCTGCGACAACAACGATCGAAAAGACCAGTCCGGCGCTCCGACGGCGTTCGAGGTGTTCGACGATCTCGTCCATGGTGATGGGAAACTCGGGGATCACGATCATGTCGGCTCCGCCGGCGAGTCCGCCGAGGGCCGCCACCCATCCCGTGGCGCGACCCATGGTTTCCACCACGATCACACGGTGGTGCGAAGCGGCCGTCGTATTGAGGCGGTCGAGAGACTCGGCCACGATGCTGATGGCCGTGTCGAAGCCGATGCAATAGTCGGTGCCGGGAAGGTCGTTGTCCAGAGTCTTGGGCACGCCGATCACCGGCGCGTTTCGTTCGGCGAGCCAGTGCGAAATACGTTGGGTGCCGTCGCCGCCGATGGCAATCAGTGCGTCGACGTGTTCTTCAATCGCGCCAAGAACGCATTCGCGACCACCCGCGGGATCGTCGAGGCTGTAGCGCGCGGTGCCGAGCAGAGTGCCACCTTGACCGATAATCCCGCGCAGGTCCTTAGACGAGAGGGTCTCGCCCTCGAAATCGCCCACCAGTCCGGCCCAGCCGTTCGCGATGCCGATGACTTCGTGCCCGTCGCGCATGGCCATGCCGCCGATCGCCCGGATGGCCGCGTTCAACCCCGGCGCGTCACCGCCCGCGGTTAGAACACCGATGCGCATGCCATCTCCCTCACCAGACCCGAAGTCATTCTACGGTCGCGGCGGCTCGCCCACGGGCAACTAGGCGAGAGACTCCTCGCGCAGCACATCGGTGCGGGTGAGTAGCAACGTCGCGACGAAGCTAAACGCCAGCGCGACGAGGACTCCGAGGTTGGCGTAGGCCCACGCGCCGCTCTTGCCGCCGAGTCCGAAGGCGGAGAGTAGGTAGCCCTGCCAAGTGAGCCACGAGGCCGCGGAGTTAGTGACAAGCCCCCAGCCGAGGACGCTGGACACGACCGTGATGGTGATGGGAACCACCCGCAGGTCACCGTAACGACCGCGAGTCGAATAGAGGTCGTCCTGCACGTAATCGTGGCGCCGAAGGAGAAGGTCAGCCAGAAAAACGCCACACCACGCGGCGATCAAGACGCCGATGGTCGTGAGAAAGCCTTCAAACTGTGTGAGAAAGTTCTTCGCGACGAAGACGATATATATAGTCCCGAACAACATGATGACCCCATCGACCCCGGCGGCGGCGTAGCGGGGTATTCGCAGCCCCGCTGACAGCAGCGCGAGACCCGAGGAGTAGATGTCAAGGACGGCACCCCCAATGAGGCCCGCCAGCGCGACGATGATGAACGGGATGAGAAACCATGTCGGTAAGAGATTGGCCAGTCCTCCGACGGGACCGACGACCGTGCCCGCCACCGCGGTGCGAAGCGACGATGAAGATCCCGCGAGCAACAGGCCGAAGAAGAGCAGAACCAATGGTGCGACGGATCCACCGAACGTCGTCCACCACACCACACCACGGTTCGAGGCGCTTCGAGGAAGATAGCGAGAATAGTCCGCGGCCACGTTCACCCAGCCGAGTCCAAATCCCGTCATCACGAAGACCAGCGCGCCGATGGTCGACTGGATCGAACCCGAATGAACGTGGCTCACCGCGTGCCAGTTGATGTGTTTGGCGGTGAGCCCGATGAAGACGATCGTGAGCGCTCCGGTGACCACCGTGATGATGGCCTGCATGCGCATAATGAGGTCAAACCCCATCACTCCACCCGCGATGATGAGTGCGGCGACCACCAGCATCGCGACCACTTTGGTGGCGTCGCCGCCACTCCATCCGAGTCGGGCAAAGACGGTCGACGTCGCAAGTACCGCAATCACCGTGAGCGCCGTCTCCCAGCCGACGCACAGCAGCCAGGAGATTGTCGAAGGAATACGGTTGCCGCGGACTCCGTAGGCGGCACGCGACAGCACCATGGTGGGAGCCGACCCCCTTTTGCCGGCCGTTGCGATGACGCCACAGAGCCAAAAGCTAAAGACAATCCCGATCGCCCCCACGATGACGGCCTGCAGGAAAGAGATGCCAAAGCCAAGGACGAACGCGCCGTAACTTAGCCCGAGTACTGAAACGTTGGCGCCGAACCAAGGCCAAAAGAGCTCACGGGGTCGTCCTTTGCGCTCGCTTTCAGCGATGACATTGATGCCGTTCGCCTCAACATGTAGCGCGCCGGAGGCGTTGGTGTCGATGACCTGCGCCACGTCTTCGTCCACCGTGCCTTCCCGCGACAACCGCGGCCGCATGGTGACGATTGTACGAGGACGAAACAGGTGACGACGCCATGGACATCATGGAATGGCGGGCGTTGCAACCTCATTAGTGTTAGGCGATGTCTGCGTCGCGGCTCTTCTGCTTGGACACGGTGCTCGTTGACGTTGACCTCAAGGTTGCGTCATTGCCGGTTCGTGCGGGTGACGTGCGCGCACGTTCCCAACTCATTACGACCGGCGGCGGATTCAACGCCATGAGCGCGGCTACTCGTCACGATCTCCAGGTTGTCTACGCCGGTCGACTGGGTCACGGTCCCTTCGCCACGTTGGCGAGAAGAGACCTCACGAGCGAAGGAATCGCGACACCCCTCGAATCGAATGACGATCTGGACTGTGGCGTCTGTGTCGTCCTCGTCGAACCTGATGGCGAACGTACCTTCATCACGGCCCCCGGTGCTGAATCCACGCTGCGCGCGAGCGACCTCGCCACGCTCACGGCGAGAGAGGGCGATGTGGTTTTGGTGTCGGGCTACAACGTGATGTACCGCGATATGGACGCCGCGGTCCTCGACTGGCTTGAGGGACTCGCGCCTGACGTTGTCGTGGCATTCGATCCCGCCACGCGCGTCGAGGACGTTCCACCAGCGAACCTGCAACGCGCGATAGCGCGTACCACCTGGCTGTTGTGCAACCGAGTCGAGGCGGCGGAGTTGAGCGGCGAGGACGATCCATTTGTTGCGGCCAACCATCTCACGAGAGCGCACAGTTCGCTCAACGTTCTGGTGCGCACGGGAGCCGATGGTTGCGTGATCGCCACCCGCGAGACGGCGGCGGTCGTCGTCAAGGGTTTTCGGACCACGGTCGTCGACACCACCGGGGCGGGGGACGTGCACAACGGCGTCTTTCTCGCCCAACTCGCTCAGGGCCTTGACCCCGTGGAGGCTGCTCGATATGCCAACGCCGCCGCCGCGATGTCCGTCGCGCTCGCGGGACCGGCCACGAGTCCGACCCGGCTCGAGGTTGAAGCGTTCTTCGACAGCGAACGGCGGACGACGCTCTAGAAATAGCCTTTGCCGAGTTCGTCGCTCCAGGGCGCCACGCGCAATTCACTGCGCGGCCCGCTCCAGGAATACACGGGCTTGATGTCGAGAACTTGAGTGTCGTTGATGGCGTCGAGTCCCCTCACCTCGAGTGAGCGCGCGTTGACCCGTTCGATCGCGACGACGGAGAGCAAGAGTCGATTGGGTCGATCCTTGTTGCGCTGAGCGAAGATCCCAACGTCGGGCCACTCGTCGTTGCCTCGGGGTCGACGATGCCACGGCGCTGGCGGCACGTCCTGGGCCAGGGCGGCGAAGAAGACAATCTCAACGTGCGAAAACTCCTCCAGACCGCGCAATGAGGAGGTGGGCACGTCGTCCACGAGTTCAATGGTCGACACGTAGTCGTCCCAATTGTCATCGACGATGTCGCGTCGAGCATTGCGAACGAGAGCGATTGTTCGCATGACGGGTTCCACGCGGCCAATCTAGTGAAAGCGACCTTCCAACCGCCCGTTGTCCGTGAACCACGGGGGTAACGTTGATCGTTCGAGAGAGAAGAAATGGCAGAACTTACCTTTACCTACGGGACGATGGCGTCAGGCAAGTCGACCCTTGCATTACAGCTCTGCTGGCAACTTCGAGAGGGACGCAGTGATGTCGCGCTCTGGACATTTGGTGACCGTAGTGCCGAGGGAATGGTGACCAGTCGCATCGGCATCGAAGCGGCGGCCGAAGCCATCGAACCCGGTCAGTCACTTGAGCGACCGGTCAACACCTTGTTGGCGCGCGGGATCAACATCCTCGTGATCGACGAAGCCCAGTTTGCGAGCGAAGCTCAGATCGACGACCTGGCCCGGGTGGTCGACGACCTCGGCATTGACGTTCACGCCTTTGGGCTGTCGGCGGACTTTCTGCTGAACGTCTTTCCGGCCTCGGCTCGCCTCTTCGCCATAGCCGACTGGGCGCACGAACTGCCCCTGACCTCCTCGTGTTGGTGCGGAAAGAAAGGTCGCTGCAACGCCCGGGTGGTTGACGGCGCGGTGGCCCGTGAAGGTTCGCAGTTCGTCACTGGCGACGTGAGCGAAGGAGCCGTTCACTACCAAGTGTTGTGTCGCGCTCACTATCGTCTCGGTCAGCTGAGCGACCAGCGGTCCTAGGGACATCACCGAACAGAGGAATTCGAGCGGGCAGGATGTTGCTATGCCGGAGCCAGTGGTGCGCCAGAGTTCAGAAAGCTGCGAAAGTCGTTGGGCGGTATTTTCTGAGTGCCCCCACTGCGGCTCCAGTCTCAGCCCGGAACACGCTCACTTTCGCTGTCGTTCCTGCGGCTGGAGAGATAGTTGTTGTGATTGACGCCTAACTGCGTCAATTTCTTTTTCATTTCACCTATCGACTGACTCCGCTTCACCCCCCGTTTACCTTCCATTCCTAGGTTGCAGGTGGCAAAACGTTCGATCCCCGAATTGTCGAGTCAACACCTTTCTTTAGGAGGAAAGTTCAGCATGAAGAAATCACTCAGATTGGTTACGGCGATTTCGTTTGCCGTAACTGGTCTCATCACCGTGGCGGTGCTGCCCGCAAGTGGCGCAGCCAAGGCCAACAAGGTCGTTTGTTACCGACTGGTCAACAACAAGGTGAAGTCGGCCAAGTTCAGCAACACGTGCCCGAAGCCTTGGACGAAGACGAAGCCCAAGCCGAAGCCCGTGGTCGCGTCGAGCTTGCAAGGCTCGAACAAGTCGGGTGACATCGACCTCGTCGTACCGAGTTCAGTTTCTCTGGCCATTAACGGTTCGTCCTTTGACGCTCCGTTGATTGGCGTGACGACGTCGGGTTCGTCCGCGTATTCCGCGGGTGGCAAGGTGTCCTTTAGCGCCTACCCGGCAGCTGGGTCAGGTGCGGGACGAACTGGAATTACTAACGGTTCACTCCAGATTGGATTCTCCGACGTCCCCATGACGTCCACGGCGGCGGGCACAATACCGAGTGGCGCGAGCGAGGCAAACTACGTTCAAGTGCCATATCTGTTGGGTGGCGGCGTCATTGGCTACAACTTGGGCGCAGGTTTTGACAACGTGAAGCTGACCGCAGCCGAAGTGGCCGACATCTACAACGGGAAGATCACGCAGTGGTCCGACCCACAGATCGTCGCGACTAACGGTGGCGCAAATTCGGGTCTCGGCAAGGCGCTCACGACGCTGGGTACCGAGAACGAGCCGAAGGACACGATCAAGGTGTTCTACCGTGCGGCGAGTTCTGGCACTACCGAAGCTTTCACCTATTGGCTCTCCCAGGCGGGCAGCTCGGGCATCGCGCCCAGCGGTGGCTCGGTTATGGAAGGCGCCGGTGGCGCATGGAAGGCCTCGAACATTGACGGTGTTGCGAACAACGCCGCCATGGCGCAGGGCGTCGACAGCACGCTCGGTGGCATTGGCTACATCGAGTACAGCTACGTGCTGATTCCCGGAAACGCCGCGATTCAAGTGGCGCAGTTGCAGGACAAGAACGGCCAGTGGCTTTCACCGTCTCTGACGAACATTGGCAACGCCGCCGCCGCGGCGGGCACTTCCGTGACGCCGGACAACTTTGCGATTACTGACGAAGCCGGCAGCAACGTGTGGCCCTTCGCGACCTACAGCTGGGCCATTGTTCCCAAGACCGAGACGAGCGAAGCGACCTGTGAAGCCGTGACGAAATACCTCGACTGGGAGACGCACTATGGACAGGACGCCCTAGCAAAGTCTGAGGGCTACGTTGCCCTCCCCATTGCGGCGCGCGCCTACGCCCGAGCGCAACTCGAGACAGTGACCTCCGGTGGCTCGGTCTGCGTCACGCAGAAGTCGTAACAAACTAGTTGTTGTTCATAAGAGCAAGGAGCGATTGATACCAGATGTCTCAAGGACCAGTCGTTGAACTGCTCGAGTACGAAGAAGTGGCGGCGGGCCCAGTGTCCGCCGCCACTTCACGCACCTGGTATAGCTATCTGCTCATTGGCGCCGCGCTGATCTTCACCGCGGTCAGCGTGAGTTTTGTCGGATCGATTTTCTGGAGTTCGTGGCCCGAGTGGATTCACCACGGCTTCACCCTCCTCACGGGTAAAGGCTGGACCTCTCCGGACGGCCCCTTTGGGGGGCTCGCCATGATCGTCGGGACGCTCGAAACGTCCCTCATCGCGCTGGTGATCGCTGTCATTATCGGTCTCGGAACTGCGATCTCGATTGTGTTCTTCATTCCCCGACGTTTTCGTACCATCGTGGCGACGCTCGTTGAACTCCTGGCCGCGGTACCGAGCGTGGTCTATGGCCTGTGGGGGCTCCTCGTTCTTGCTCCGTGGATGCAGGTGACTGTTAATCCCTGGCTCAATAGTTGGCCTTTCGCCAAGGAGATCTTTGGCAACTCGGGCGAGGAGTTCGGAACCTCGTTGCTTCTCGCCTCCATCGTCCTCGGCATCATGATTCTGCCGACTTTTGTCGCCATCAGTCGCGAGGTAATTGCCGTTGTGCCCCAGGACCTGATGGAAGCGAGCCTGTCACTGGGAGCCACGCGGTGGCAGATGATCCGTGGGGTTGTCCTGCCGACCGCGAAGATCGGACTCTTTGGTGCCACGTTCCTCGCCCTGGCCCGCGCCACCGGCGAGACGGTTGCGGTCGCGCTCGTGGCGGGCAGCGTCGCCAACATCCAGTTTCACTTGCTCTATCCGGGCACGTCCATCGCCGCATGGATCGCCACGGAGTTTGGCGAGGCGCAGGGGAATGAGGTGGCGGCGCTCATGGCGCTCGGTGTCTTGTTGATGCTTCTCAATGTCTGCCTCGCGCTGATCAGCCGGTCCCTCGTCAGCCGCCAGCGCCGAGCATTGGCCCGCGTATGAGTGACCTCATCGAGCTGGAAGAGCCGGGCGACTCCGGTCACGCCATGCGTGATGAGATCAGGCGCACGTCGGACCGGTTTCGTGGGCGCCGGGTTGCTATCTCGCGGGCGATGGTCGCCCTCTGTTCCGTGGCGCTTCTCATCGCGGCCGTTCCACTGGTGCTCTTGATGTACCAACTGTTCAAACAAGGAGTCGGTCAGATCGACTGGAAGTTCTTCACCACGCTTCCCATGACTCCAACGCTGATCGACCCGACCGCCACCGGCGGTATTTCCAACGCCATCGTGGGTACCATCGCGCTCACGCTCTACGCCTCGATTCTGGCTATTCCCCTGGGCGTCCTTGTCGGTGTGTACTTGGCCGAAACTCAGTCCAAGTTGGCCACCACGCTCCGCGTTATATCCCAGACAATGGCCGGCGCGCCCTCCATATTGATGGGACTCTTCGCCTTCTCGCTTATCGTGCACGATCTGAACGTCGGCTTTTCGGCGATCGCTGGAGCATTTGCTCTGGCGGTCCTGATGATGCCGGTCATCATCATCTCGACCGAGATCGCCGTGCGCAACGTTCCGAACACTCTGCGCGAAGCGGGTCTCGCCCTGGGCGCCAAGTCGCACAAAGTCTCGATGAAGATAGTGCTTCCCTCGGCATTGACCGGCATTGTGACCGGCGTAATTCTCGCCATCTCGCGCGCCATCGGCGAGACCGCTCCGGTGTTGCTCGTGATCGCCGGGGGGTTCACCAATTCCTGGAAGCCCTTGTCGCCAGTTTCGGCCATGCCACTCGCCATTTACGAGAACGCCAAGTCGGAGTGGCCCAGCCAGCGCGCCCAAGTCTGGGGCATCGCGCTCGTCCTGGTCATCTTTGTTTTCATCCTTAGTCTTACCGCCCGGATTTGGGCCTCGAGAAAGCAGCAGGTTAGAAATTAGTTATGGAACAGGAGATAAAAGCAATGGTTGAGGTTCAGTCCGAGATCCAGTTTCAGTCGCCCAAGGAGCGTGGGCCCGTCGCCATGCAGCTGAAGGACGTGGCGGTTTCGTTCCATGGTCGCACCGCGGTGCGCGACTGCTCATTCGACGTCACAAAGAACAAGGTGACCAGTTTGATCGGTCCCTCCGGTTCGGGTAAGACCACGTTGTTGCGTGCTCTCAATCGCTTGCACGACCTCACGCCGGGAGCGAAGGTCAGCGGGCAGATCATGCTCGAGGGCACCGACATTTATCGGGGTGACCTCACGGTGACCGAGCTGCGCACGCGCGTGGGCATGGTCTTTCAACGACCCAACCCGTTTCCCACGATGTCCATCTACGACAACGTGGTCTCGGGTCTTCGTTTCAACGGCATCAAGAAAAAGTCGCTGCTCGACGAGTCGGCAGAAACGTCGTTGCGCTCGGCCGCCCTCTGGGACTCGGTGTCGAGTCGTTTGAAGGTCGCGGCGTCCAATCTCTCCGGCGGTGAGCAGCAGCGTCTGTGCATTGCGCGCGCCTTGGCCCTTGACCCTGAAGTTCTCTTGATGGACGAGCCCACTTCGGCCTTGGACCCGATTGCGACATTGCATATCGAAGAGTTAATGAAGACGTTGACCAAGCGCGTCACCGTTGTCATCGTGACCCACAACATGCAGCAGGCCGCGCGGATCTCGGACGATTGCGCGTTCTTGCTCATGGGCGAGGACCGCGCCGGAGAACTGATTGAGTTCGACACTACCGAGAAGATCTTCAACAACCCTGACGACCCGCGTACCCTCGACTACACGCTCGGTCGATTTGGCTGATCACGCCGGTGACGTGACAAACTAACCAGAACTTCAATCTGGGGGTAGTGCGATGGAAGACCTATGGCGAGAGTCGGCGTCGTCGCTCGCTCAACTTATTCGCGGCGGCGAGGTCACGTCACGCGAAGTCGTCGAGTCCCACCTCGCGCGCATTGAGGTTGTCAACAGCGCGGTGAACGCCATCGTGGAAGTTCGCCCTGAGGAGGCCCTCGCTGAGGCCGACCGGGCGGACGCTGCGTTGCGCTCGAGCGACGCTCTAGGGACTCTGCACGGCGTTCCCTTCACCGTGAAGACCAACCTGGATGTCGGCGGATACCCGACGACCCGGGGCTCTTTTGCGCTGGCTGGCTTCATGGCGACGAGCGATGCCCCGGTTGTGGAGAAGATGCGTCGCGCGGGCGCCGTCGTGCTGGCGCGAACCAACATGCCCGACCTGGGACTGCGCCTCAACACCGAGTCGTCGCTCTATGGGGCCACGCACAACCCTTGGCGCCACGGTTACACCGCGGGTGGATCCTCGGGCGGCGAGGCGGCGGCCCTGGCGACGGGGATGAGTCCGATGGGCCTCGGTAACGACATTGGTGGTTCGTTGCGCAATCCCGTCTTCTGTTGCGGAGTGGCGTCGATCAAGCCATCGCGCGGTCGCGTCGCCAATATGGACACCAGCGCGCTCTTCGAGATGGCTCTCAATGAGCAGATCATGCTCACTGACGGCGTAATCGCCCGCCACGTTGGTGACGTGCGACGGGGCCTGGAGATCGTGATGGGAGCGCACCGCGCCGATCCCCAGTCAGTCGACGTGCCCTTGCACGGCTCTCCCGTCTCCAAGCGCGTCGCCCTGGTGCCCGAACCCTTTGGCGGGGAGACCGACCCCGAGATCGCTGAGGGCGTGCGCCGCGCCGGCCGAGCCCTTGAGGACGCGGGCTACGAAGTAGAGGAAGTCGAACCTCCCAAGCTTTTCGAGTCCTACATTGCCTGGGCGGAACTCATGACGACGAGCATGGCCGCTAGCGAGTTGGACTTGACCACCGTCATTGGTGAAGACGGTCTGCGCTTCTTGGAACTCTCCACCGCCGACTTCCCGCCCGCTACGGCGGAGTCGATCTCGCGCTTGCACCAGACGCGCTTCGGTCTCGCTCGAGCGTGGCGCGAGTTCTTTATGACATTCCCACTCGTGGTCGGGCCGACCTGGACGCAGTCGCCCTTTCCACTGGGCTTTGATATCAAGGACGCCGAGTCGGCGATGAAGGTCCTCGAGATGGTCCGATTCGTTCTGCCGGCTAACTTGCTGGGTCTTCCCGCAGCCTGCGTACCGGTGGGACTCGCCAACGATCTGCCCACCGGAGTGCAGGTGATAGGCGACTTGTTCCGCGACGATCTGTGTTTGAACGCGGCCGAGGCGATTGAGCAGAGCCTCGGCGTCCTCACGCCGATTGATCCCCGTTAGATCGTGAAGGTAGTTATTCGCCCGATCGAAAAGGATGACGTTCCCGCGGCCTCGCTCGTCGTTCAAGGGGGATCACTCACCCCCGAAGGCGAAGATGAGAGTGAGGTGCAGAGCTACTGGGACGCGGTCGAGGAAACACGTCGGCGTCGTGGTGACGTGCTCGTCGCCACCGTCAATAACGAGGTGGTCGGCATCACCCAGGTGATGGTCTTCCCGCACTTTCAACACACCGGTGGTTGGTGCGCAGAGCTCGAGAGTGTGCACGTGCGCAGCGACATGCGTAGTCACGGCATTGGCGCGAAACTGCTGGCCGCCGCCGAAGAGTTGGCGCGACGCGAGGGTTGCTACCGGGTTCAGTTAACCAGCCGCAACGTCCGAAGCGACGCGCACCGCTTCTACGAAGCGCACGGATATACCGCGATGAGTCAGGGCTTCAAAAAATTGCTGTAGAGGACGGGTACCTCGCGCAGCTCCCCGTCATCGACGTCATAGACGAAGCCACGAATCTCGGCGTCGCTCAAGAAGGGGCTCTCGCGCAGGGTGCGCACGGTTAGTCGAGTGTCCTCCTCCACGTCAGCGTAGGCACCAAGGCGAAAAGGGGGCTTCACGCGCAGCTCGTTCGCGATCTCGTCTTGCAATGTTGACTCGTCGAACGTTTCGAGGCCACATCGCGTGTGGTGGATCACCATGATCGACCGTGTGCCGAGTAGCCACTGACTCAACAACAGCGAGCGAATCGCGTCATCGCTGGCAATACCACCGGCGTTGCGCACAAGGTGCGCCTCGCCGAGGTTGAGGCCCAGCGCGCCGAAGATATCGATGCGAGAGTCCATACATGTGAGCACCGCGAGTTGCAGTGCCGGCTCAGTGGGTAACACGCGGTGAGCGTGCGCCTTGATGTTCTCCCGATTTTGTTCGACCAGGTCGTCGATGGCAGTCATGGAGATTATCTTAGGAAATCGATACCTGACCATCAACGAGAGGGGGCTGAGATGGATACGATTCCTGGTGTGGAGAGTATGCACAACATTCGCGAAGAACTTCGTCAACCGGCTCTCGATCTGCGCCAGTTGATTCCCGATGTGATGAAAAACTTCGCGAGTCTCTCTGCAGCAGCGATGGTCGAGGGCGAGCTCTCGGTCGCGACCAAGGAGTTGCTGGCCCTTGTTATCTCGGTCACGAGAGAGTGCGATGGGTGCATCGTGGCCCATGCCAGAGGAGCCCTACGAGCCGGAGTGACGCGCCAACAGCTCGCCGAAGCGCTGGGGGTCGCAATCGCGATGAATGGCGGTCCCGGTACCGTGTGGGGCCCGAGGGCGCTGCGGATCTACGACGAAGCCGTCGAGGATCGACGCGTCGAGTCCTAAGCGGCACGCTCCCGCCTTTTCACGGCAGACTGGCTAAGTGGAACTCACCGATCAAGAACGAGGCAGTCGTCTGGCCGCGTTGAACGCCCTCATGGAACTCATGCGCCCTTCGGTGCAGGCCGACGGGGGAGACCTCGTCTTGATCCGCTGTGACGTCGAGACCGGCGTCGTGGAAGTTCAGCTCCAAGGCGCCTGTTCCAGTTGCGCCATCTCGACCGACACCATCCAGGGCGGCGTGACCAGGATATTGAAAGACCGCTTGGAGTGGGTGAGCGAAGTCATCGGTGACGTCGACGACACGATGGACCCCGAAGAATCGTCATTCCTTGGCACCGGAGGCTACGTGCCTCGGTACCGTTCGCTTTAGCTCGGTAGCGACACCCCGGTCAACTCTTCGGCGAGCGAGAAGAGCCGTTCACCCACCTCACGGTCTCGCGCTGCCCGCGGGGGAGACGCGATCGTTGTCGGTCCCACAATCACCCGGCTCGGACCGTAGTAGACGCCGCTCAACGCGTCGGGACTGGTGGCGGCGTAGAGCAAGGGCTCCGCTCCCTGCTCAACGCCCTGGGAGACGAAATGCGCGGCTCGATTGACCCAAGCTCGACGCGTTTTGCTGTGCCCAAGACTCGCGCCCGCGGTCATCAGATTGGTTCGCGTGTAGCCCGGGTGCGCTGCGTTGCTCATGATCGGCCACTCGCGCTCGCGCGCAATCTCGGCTAGACGGAGAGTGAAGAGCAAGTCGGCGAGTTTGGATTGGGAGTAGGCGGAGGACGCCCGATAGTGATGAGTCCACTCCAAATCATCGAAGTGGATGCGTCCAAAACTGGCCGCGAAACTGCTCATGGTCGACACACGAGGGTCGTCGGCACTCAACATCAGTGGTAGGAGACGAAGGGTCAGGGCGAACGCACCGAGGAAGTTCGTGCCCATTTGTAACTCGAAGCCGTCGACCGTCTCGAAGCGCGTTGGAGGGACCATGACGCCCGCGTTGTTAATCAGTACATTGAGCGCTTTTCCCTCGCTGGTGAGCGACCCCGCGAAGTGCGCGACGGACGAAAGGTCGGCCACGTCGAGGAAGCGAACCTCGAGTCGAGCGTCGGGCAGTTGGGAGAGGAGATCGTTTCTGGCGGCGTCACCTTTTTCTTCGTTGCGCACCGCCATGATGACCTCGGCGCCCGCGGCGGCGAGTCGGCGAGTGACTTCGAGCCCGGTGCCGCTGTTGGCGCCGGTAACGACAATGAGCTTTCCGCGCTGGCTCGGGACTTGATACACAGGGTCCTTTCAGCGCGAACGGATGTCGCGACGAGGTTAAGAGCTCGAGACTTTTGGTTCCTTGGGAAGTCCAAGGGCGCGCTCGCCGATGATGTTGCGTTGAATCTCGGCGGTCCCGCCCCAGATCGTCTCGGAGCGCGAGAAGAAGAAGGATGCCTGAATGTCCGACACTGGGTAGTCCTCGCGACCGCGGCGTGGGGCTCCAGACGGTCCCTCGACCGGGCCGACACCGTTGAGAATCTGGCCCTCCATGCCGAGGATGTCGATCGCCAGATCCGTCGTTGCGCGATGGGCCTCGGACCAGAACATCTTGTTGCACGCCCCGAGCAGAGCCGCGTTGTGAGTGTTGTTGAGTCCGTCGGTCAGTGTGCGGTAGCCGTTGATCTCCATGATCTTGATTTTGGACCAGGATTTCACGAGATCTTCGCGCACGAGCTCATCGTCACTCTTACCCACGCGACGCGTTTCGCTCAGTATGTGCTCCCACTCTTTGAGGAAGCGGCGATATCCCGTGGTGGATGAGGACCCTCGCTCGAAACCGAGGGTCGTCATGGCGACCTTCCAGCCATTGTTGACGCCACCAATCACGTTGCCCTTCGGGCAGTGTGCGTTGGTGAAGAAGACCTCGTTGAATTCGGATGAGCCGTCAACTTGAGTGATGGGTCGAACGTCCACGCCCTCTTGGTGCATCGGTACGAGGAGATAGCTGATACCGGCGTGCTGTTCCACGTTCGGGTCGGTGCGCGTGAGAAGAAAGACATAGTCGGCGTGCTGGGCCTGGGTAGTCCAGACCTTTTGGCCATTGATGATCCACTCGTCACCGTCGAGAGTCGCCGACGTCTTCAGACTCGCGAGGTCCGAACCGGAGTTGGGCTCAGAGAATCCCTGGCACCAGGTGATGGAGCCATTGAGGATGCCCGGGATGAACTCCTTCTTCTGTTCGTCGGTACCCCATTGGAGAATCGTGGGGCCGACCAACGTGTCACCAAAGAAGTCCGCGCGCATCGGCGCGTTGGCTTTGGCGAACTCTTCATTCAGCACGACCTGATCCATCAGGGTCAAGCCCTTGCCGCCGTACTCAACGGGCCAGCCCGCGCAGATCCACCCTCCGGCAAAGAGCTTTGCCGTCCATGTTTCGTTGAACTGTTGGCGCTCGTCTTTGGTCATGGAGAAGCCCGGTTCGAACCAGCCCGGAGGGAGGTTCTCTTCTAGCCACGCGCGAATCTCCTTACGAAAGGAGTCGGCTTCAGGGGGATATGTCAAGTCCATAATTCGAAGCGTAGCCAATCAATTACGGCTGCATTTCCGTCATTTGTGCCGTTTCGCGAATTGGAGGAGAATAGAAGACCCCCCGATTAGGAAAGTTGACCCGTGGCTCGCTCCATCGCCGAAACCATCGCCGCCACCAAGGCTTCCCGGGCCCGCACCCGTTCGATCACCGTGCCCGAGCACATTCCCGCTCGCCCGGCCGAGCCAGGCAAGTACCGCGTCGCCTTCCTGGTCTATCGAGGCAACCCGACATGCGGCGGCCAAGGCGTCTATACCCGTCACCTGACGCGAGAACTGGTGGCCCTCGGTCACAGTGTTGAAGTTTTTTCCGGCCAACCCTGGCCCGAACTGGACGAAGGCGTCGGCTTTACTCCCGTGCCGGGTCTTGACCTCTATCGAAGTCCTGACCCCTTTCGCATGCCGACTCCCTCTGAGTTCACGTCCCTGGCGGACGTCGCCGAGTTCGGGGTCATGATGAGCTCGGGTTTCGGCGAGCCGCTGGCTTACTCCTTGCGTCTCAAGAAACTCCTCGACGCGCGACGCGACGAGTTCGACATCGTCCACGACGACCAGTGCATGGGACCGGGCGTCCTTCGTCTGCATAAGCGCGGCTGGCCTCTGCTCGAGACTCTTCATCACCCCATCACCGTGGACCGCTCCATCGCCCTCGACCACGCCGACTCGTTCTGGAAGCGTGTTTCCACTCGTCGCTGGTTCGGATTCTTGCGCATGCAGATTCGGGTGGTCAAGCAGCTGCCAGCGATTCTTACCGTGTCGCACAACTCCAAGGCCGACATCCATGCGCAAATGGGGGTGGCGCTCGATCGTCTCACCGTGGTGCCGGTCGGCGTCGATCCGGACGTCTTTCGCCCCTATGACGACGTCGTCAAGAAAAAGGGTCGTCTGATGGTCACCACCAGCAGTGACGTCCCGATGAAGGGGCTGGTGCCCTTGCTGGAGGCGATCGCCAAGCTTCGCGCGGAGCGCGACATCGATCTCATTGTTATCGGCAAACCTCAGCCCAAAGGCCGCGTCGCGAGCGCCCTCGAACGGCTGGGACTCACCGACATCGTCACCACCATCTCCGGCGTCAGTGACGAGGACCTGGCGCGTCTCTACGGCGAGGCGGAGATCGCCATCGTGCCCAGCCTGTACGAGGGTTTCTCCTTGCCGGCTATCGAAGCGATGAGTTGTGGGGTGCCGGTTGTGGCCACAACCGGGGGAGCGTTGCCCGAAGTGGTGGGCGTGAACGGCGAAACGGGTCTTCTGGTGGAGCCCAACAATCCCGACGCGCTCGTTGAAGCGATCGGACGACTGCTTGACGACGCCGCCCTTCGCCAACGCCTAGGCGTCGCGGGGCGCGAGCGCGTGATTGAGCGCTTTACCTGGCAGGTGACGGCGAAGGGCACTGCCGCCTGTTATGACGCGATACTGAACCACCAACCGTTGCCGGAGTCGGTGATCTTCGACTAATGCTCACCGCACAGTACGAACGACTGGGACTCCAACCTGGGGACAAGGTCCTCGACCTCGGCTGTGGGTTTGGTCGCCACGCTTTTGAGGCGGCACGTCGGGGAGCGAGCGTCGTGGCCCTGGACGCTGGCGCCGACGAAGTGCTCGGGGTCGCCGCGACCTTTGCCGCCATGGTGGAAGCGGGCGAGCTGCGGGCCGACTCGCTGCACGCCAACGTGGTGCAGGGCGATGCCCTGAAACTGCCCTTCCCGGACGCCGCCTTCGATCGGGTGATCTGCTCGGAAGTACTGGAACACATCCCTGACGATGTCTCGGCGATGTACGAACTCAACCGAGTGTTGCGACCTGGTGGAACGATGGCCATCACCGTACCGAGGTTTGGACCCGAACTCGTTAACTGGGCACTCTCCGATGAGTATCACAACGTGCCCGGCGGACACATTCGGATCTATCGCCGCTCGGTGCTGGAGGAACGCCTGACGTCGACGGGGATGGTGGTGACCGGACATCACTACGCGCACGGTCTGCACAGCCCGTACTGGTGGTTGAAGTGCTTGGTCGGAACGACCAACGACGAGCATCGTCTCGTCAAGCTCTACCACCGCCTCCTGGTGTGGGACATCATGAAGAAACCACTCACCACGCGGTCCGCCGAGCGCGTGCTATCGCCGCTTATGGGCAAGTCCATCGTGCTCTACCTGCGCAAGCCCCAATGAGTCCGACACTCACCCTTCACGGCGTACCCGAGGTTCTCACCAGTGATCAGTTGGCGGCGACCGCTGAGCACATCGCCGCTCTTCAACGACCCAACGGCCAGATCCCTTGGTACGAAGGGGGACACTGCGACGCGTGGAATCACGTGGAAGCGGCAATGGCGCTGACCGTCAGCGGCTACCCCGCGGAGGCGCGCGCCGCGTATCGCTGGTTAGCTCAGGCGCAACTCGGCGACGGCAGCTGGTTCAATTACTACGTCGGAGACCGGGTGAAAGACGCGCGCCTCGACACCAACGTGTGCGCCTATATCGCAACCGGTCTCTACCACTACGTACTCGCGACGAACGATGTCGACTTCGCGGCGTCGCTGTGGAGCAACGTTGAGCGCGCGATGGAATTCGTGCTGCGTTGGCAACTGGCGGACGGGACCATTCGCTGGTCTCTCGATGCCCAGGGTCGATGGGAGTCCTACGCACTCTTAACCGGGTCGTCGTCGATCTTTCACTCGCTGTGTTGCGCGGTGGCCCTCGCCGAGCGTCTTGGTTTCGCTAAGCCCGAGTGGGAGCTCGCAGCCGGTCGACTCGGTCACGCCGTGTCGCATCACCCGGGCGCCTTCGCGCCGAAGAACGAGTTCGCCATGGACTGGTACTACCCCATCTTCTCCGGGGCCTTGCGTGGGGCTCGGGGAGAGAAGCGCATCCACGATGGTTTGGAGCGTCACGTCATGGACGGACTCGGCGTTCGCTGTGTCTCTACCAACGACTGGGTCACGGCCGCCGAGACGGCTGAGTGCGTGCTGGCCCTCGACGCGCTCGGACTCACCAGCCAAGCGCTCGATCTCTTTCGCTGCACCAACTGGCATCGTCGAGAGGATGGCGCCTACTTGACCGGGATCGCCTACCCCGATCGCGTGACCTTTCCCGCGGGTGAGACCACGTCCTACACCGCGGCCGCCGTGCTTCTCGCCGCCGACGCGCTCACGTCATCGTCGCGCGCGGCGGGACTTTTTCGTCACGGCGAGTTACCTGCGCCGTTGGACCTCGCCGAACCGGGCTGTCCGCTGCACTAACGCCGCATGAGGACGCGAAGCGAGCCCTCTTGGGCCGCGTCGCGAAACTGACCCTCGCGTGCGAACACGTAGATCTCGTAGGGAGGTCGCCCTCCGTCGCGGGGATCTTCGAAGACGTCGTGGATGAGCAGCAGGCCACCGGGGACGACCTTGGGAGACCAGTGCTCAAAGTCGGCCCACGCGACGTCGTCACCATGACCGCCGTCAATGAACAGAAGATCCAGCGGTTGGGCGAAGTGTTCGGCGACAACTGTTGAGGGACCCACCAGCCCGATGACGGTGGACTCGAGACTTGCCTGCGCGACGGTGCGTTGCCAACTGGGCAACGTGTTCAGGCGTCCATCGGCCGGGTCAACCAGGCTCTCGTCGAAGTGCTCCCAGCCCGCTTGATTCTCTTCGCTGCCGTGGTGGTGATCGAGCGAATAGAGCACGCTGGAGGTCTCTTCGGCGGCGGCGCCCAGGTAGATCGCGGACTTGCCACACCAGGCGCCCACTTCGAGCCAGGTACCGCCGGGGCGCTGCCGTCCTGCCACGAGACCGTACTCAAAAAGGGCGCGGCCTTCGGCGGGGGGCATGAAGCCCTTCGTGCGTTGCGCGAGAGCGAAGAGCTCGTCGCGACGAGCGGTCGTCACAGGGTGACCAGGGTGTAGACGCCGAGACCCAAGAAGACGAGACCGCCGCCCCATCTGATCCAGCGAAGGGGCACGACCCGTTGCAAGAGCTGACCGCCGTACGCGCCGATAAACGAGACGCACACCAGAGCGAGCGACGCGGCGAGAAAGATCTCGAGCGCCTGGTGGGTTTTGATGGTCAAGTTGGCGGCCTGGATCTGCGTGAGGTCACCGAACTCGGCCAGGAAGATAACGCTGAAGGCGGTGACAATCTCGCGCCAGCGCGACGCTTCGTGCTCACGCTGCGCGTCGCGAGCGCCCTTTTCCTCCGCGGTCTCGTCGTGAGAGAAGAGTAAATACCCCGCCCCACCCAAGAAAAGGACCGCCACAATGATGTCTTTGACGTGAATGGGCAACAGCGTGAGGAGTCCACCGGCGCTGACGGCGATACCCATCTGCACGACGAATCCGGCCGACGCCCCAATGACGATCGACGACGAGCGCGCACGGGTGCTCATGACGATGGTGGCAATCATGGACTTGTCGGGCAGCTCCAACAAGAAGATAAGGGCGAAGACGCCGAGAAATACTCCGACGCTCATCGAGGATTAGAACTGCTGTCGTATAACGTCAGCGAAGGCCAATCCAACACGCAGTCGCTCCAGGCTCTGGGTCACATTGGCGGGGTAGCCACCAGGAACGGGGTGCGCGACGTGGAAGGCTTCGACCTCCGCGGCGAACGCCGGATCCTTGATGAACGTGTTCACCGAGTAAGCCAGTCGCGCGTGATAATTCGAGGGAAACCGCGTCGTGGCTTCGTCCCAGTTCTCGGTGACAAAACGCCACACGGCGGGCCCCGTCACTTCGTTACGCATCAACACCGGCAAAATGAGTGGTCCATCCTGGTTACGGAACTCGCGCAGGCAGAGACGCGCCGCGTCCAGCGCCACCGCCTCGTCGCGAAACGCCCACAGCCCAACCTGGTAGCGCATCTCGTCTTGGGGGGTCGCCGCGTCACGATAGTGCTGAAGGAACGTGTCATAGTCGCCGGGCCGGTCGAGGTTGGCGACAACGCGCAAGATCGCCGCCGCGATGTCGCCGTTCAGGTCGTCGGCCTCGAAGCGACGAATGGCTTCCGCTTGGACGTCCTCGTCTTCGCCCACCACGCCGAGCGTTGAGATGACAACCGCGCGAAGCTGCGGGGCGAGTTCACCGTCGCCGGGTTTCGGATCCCACCCGAGGCGCGCCAACTGCGGTGCAAATATCGCTCGAGCCTGGTCGCGCAGCGTCGCGCGCTGGGTGTCGTTGAGGGGACGGCGTACCATGTCGAGCGCCGCCGCGACGCTCTCCCAGGGATTCGGCTCGTCTTGATCGCCGAGTCCGCTGGCGACCGCGTAGAAGTCTTTCCAGGTGATCGCGTTAGCCAGCAACGCCGCGTACGAGTCGGAAAGCAGAGTGGCCCGTTCGAGTTCTTCAAGTTCGCTGACGCGAGGCGCGAGTTGTGCGAGTTCCGCTGAGCTGTAGCGCGAACGAAAGACGCCAGACCCGCCGGCGTTCAACACGACGGGGGCGTCGTCGGTGATCTCAATTGCTTCCTCACCGAGCAAGTGTCGAGAGGCGCCGCCGCCCTCAAGGGAGCGGGTGAGCAGGGGCACGAGCCAGTTGCTCCCAATGGCACTCGGGCCGTTCACGGGAAGATAGCTAAAGGGCTGTTGCGTCACGCGGCCGGCCTCGAGAGTGACGAGGGGAACACCACCTTGGAGGATCCACGTGTCCATCACGTTTCGTACGGGCTGACCGGAGTTTTCCTCCAGCGCGTCCCACAGGTCGGTCGTGATCGCGTTCGCGTAGCTGTGCTTCTTCAAGTAGAGCCGGATCCCGTCGCGAAAGACCTCTTCGCCGAGATACTGCTCGAGCATGCGCAGGACCGAGCCACCCTTTTCGTAGGTCAACACGTCGAACATGCCGTTGGTGTCGTCGGGCGAGATCACCTCATATTCAATTGGCCGCGTCGCGTGCAACCCGTCGATCTGAAGAGCAATGTCTCGCATGGTGACCTGGTCGACCCACACCCGCCACTGCGGGCGAAAGGCGTTGGTGCAGAGCAGTTGCATGAAGGTGGCGAAGGCTTCGTTGAGCCAGATCCCTTCCCACCAGGCCATGGTGACGAGGTCGCCAAACCACATGTGGGCGATCTCGTGATGGACAACTTCCGCGACACGCTGGATTTCGGGATGTGAAGCGGTGGAGGGATCCACCAACAGGGCGGTCTCGCGGTACGTGATGCACCCGAGGTTTTCCATCGCTCCCGCGGAGAAGTCGGGAATGGCGATCATGTCGAGCTTCTCGCCCGGGTAAGGAATGTTGAAGTACTCGGAGAAGAACCGCAGGGCGAACGCGCCCGCCTCGAGCGCGAGCCCGCTCAAGTGCACTTTGCCAAGCGGCGTAATCACACGTAGCGGCACTCCGTCGACGTCCATTGTCTCGCTCTCGTCAAACGGTCCCACGACCCACGCCACGAGGTACGTCGACATGACCATGGTCGGGCGATAACTCACGGTGCGTTGGCCGTTGCCGAGGTTGGTGTCGGACTCGACCGGTGCGTTCGAATACGCCGAGAGGTCGCTCGGAATCGTGAGATTCACTTGGTAGGTCGCCTTGAAGGCCGGCTCATCCCAGCAGGGGAAGGCGCGTCGCGCGTCAGTGTTCTCGAACTGGGTCGTGGCGATGACGTGCTCGACGCCACTCTCGTCTTTGTAGGTAGAACGGTAAAAGCCATGCAGCTGATCGTTCAGGATCCCGTCAAAGGCGATCTCCACGATCGCGGGGCCTGCGGGGAGTACGCGATCGAACACGAACGTCGCGGTTTCGTAGGTGTCGTCCATGCTGTGTTCGAGAGATCGATAACTCGTACCGTCTGCGCTTACGGTCGCGGCCCCGAGTTCGAGTTCGACGGCATTGAGGGTCAACTCGCTCAGGTTCTCTTTGATATCTACGTCGATCTCGACCCGACCGCTAAAGGTGAACTTCTCGAGGTCGGGAGTAATGAAGATTCGATAGGCCGACGGAACGACGGTTTGGGCGAGACGATAGGGGTTCTTAGAGGCGGTCATAGAGCACCACTGTAGGTCGAAAACGCATACTCTCTTCAAGTGAGTTCTACCCCAACGCCTGTCTCTCTGCGCCAAAAACCCGGTCCGAATCGCCTGGCGGTGACCGGCATCGGCAACGCCATGCTCGACATCATCACTGAGGACGTTGACGAGGTGTATCAGACGCTCGGACTGGTGAAAGCGTCCATGTCCTTGATCGAAGTGGACCAACTCGACACCTTCTATAAAGCCATGACGACCACGATTCAGATGTCCGGCGGATCGGTCGCGAACTCCATCGCGGGCGTCGCGGCGCTCGGTGGAACCTGCGGTTACATCGGAAAAGTGGCCGACGACGAGTTCGGTGAGCGCTTTCGCCACGACCTAGCCTCCATGGGCGTTGAGCTCGATCTGGCGGTCGCTAAGCCCGACGAGGGCGCGACGGGCCGTTGTCACGTCTTCATCACCAGCGACGCCCAACGCACTATGGCGACGTACCTCGGTGCGTCCAACAAGCTCAACGTCGATGACATCCACGGAGACCTCATCGCGCGATCAGAGATCACCTACGTGGAGGGCTACCTCTTCGACCTTCCGCCGGCGAAGGAGTCGATCCGCAAGGTCGTCAACTTCGCTCACGAGCACGACTCGATGGTCGCGCTCTCGCTGTCGGACATGTTCTGCGTGAGTCGCCACCGCCGCGACTTTCTCGACCTTGTGACGACCGACGTCGACGTTTTGCTCGCCAACGAGACCGAGATCCTCTCCCTCTTTCAATTCGACAATCTGGAACAGGCGTTCGAGGCGCTTGATGAGATTGGGGTGCTAGCGGTGGTTACGCGCGGTCCCAAAGGCGCCGACGTCGCCACGGTCTCGGGCGTGGTGAGTGTGCCGGCCGTGGAAGTGCAACACGTGATCGACCAGAACGGCGCGGGGGACATGTTCGCCTCCGGCTTTCTCTACGGGCTGGCGCTGGGCGCCGACCCGGTTGAAGCGGCGGAACTGGGATCGATCTGCGCGGGTGAGATCATCCAACACCTGGGCGCCCGACCCGAGGATGACCTCGAAGAACTCGGGATCGCGGCCGGACTGCTGTAATTAAATTCCCTGGGCGTCGAGAATCGCGTCCAGTTCTTTCGTGCGCACCGTCTCCCACTTGACCCACATGATGGCGATCGGGATGAGAGCGAGCAGCATGAGCGCGTCACCACCGATCCACATGATGCCACCACCGAGCTTGATGTTCGACAATTGCCACGCCTTGGACGCGCCGGTTGGGGCCATCATGGCGTAGTTGGAGAAGGGAACTCTCGAGGACATGGACAGCACGAGACCGGTGAAGGTGTCAACGGGCACTGCGGCCATCACGTAGACCAGACGAAGTCCGGGGTGGAGTTTGAAGCCGCGCTCAAGACCGAAGGCCACACGAAAGAAGAGGTACCCCACCACGAGGAAACCGATCTGCTCGAGGTCGTGGATCCACATGTGGGTCATCATCAGGTTCATGAGGCTGGTGAGGTGGGTGATGGGAATGAACGCGAAATACAACGCGAAGGCGAAGAGCGGGTGGGTGACCTTGGCCATGAAGGGCCCGTCGAGGAACTTTCGGGTCCGCTCGTCCCCGCTCTCGTAGATGAGATCGAGCGGTGCGCTCAGCGCGAAGAGGGGAGCCGCCACCATGATTAGCAACAGATGTTGGACCATGTGGTCGCTGAAGTACTCCATGTCGTAGGCGCCAATGAACGTCTGGGTGGCGATGAAGGTGACGAGAAGTCCGAGGCCGAAACAGACGGTGCGCACGCGCGGCCACGACGCCACTCGTCGCGCGCTCCCGAGGTAAAAGGCGCCGGCACCGACCAAGAGAATCATTGGGATGACGCCGATATCCCAGTGATTGAGATGATGCCAGGAGAACGGCAGGATCATCGTGGAGGGCACTGGTTCATCTTATGGCGCTCATTTTCGCCTGAGAAATCACTCAGTAGGATGGTCCGATGCGTCGAAAGTATTTCTCCCTTCGAGCAATCGGTTTGCACTGCGCCCTCGTTTTCTGGATCGTTCTGTGCGCCCTTGCGGCCTGGTGGCAGGTGGGCCGCGCCATTCAGGGCAACTCGCTCAGCTTTCTCTACGCCATTGAGTGGCCCCTCATCGGCGTTTTGGGGATCGTCGGCTGGTACTCCATGTTGAACACGGAGAAAGTGTCCGACGAGAAGGAGCGCGCTCGGCGCGAATACGAAGAGAAGATGCGCGCTGATGCTCAGATGGCGCGGGAACTGGCGGCCGCTCGCGAGGGTGAGGATCCGTCACTCGCGGCCTATAACGATCATCTGGCGCAGCTGTCCCAGACGCCGAAGAAACGCCTCTGGGGTCATTAGTGGACGGCACGTTTCGTCGCTACCGAGCGATGTCGTTTATCACCGGTTCGACGCTGCTGGTACTTTTCCTGACGCTTTTTTTGCACGCCGTCGATCTCACGTTTTGGAAACATATCCACCTTTTCGTGGACGTCGTGGGCGTTGGTCACGGCATCATCCTGTATCCCATCTACATGATCATGTGCTTTAATCTCACGTTGAAGTTTCGTCTGCCGATCTACTACATCGCCATCATGCTCTTCGCTGGTTTTGTTCCCGGTCTCGCCTTTTACCTGGAGCATCGAATGCGACTCAAGCTCTACCCCTACGGACTGCCCCCGAAAGTACCCGCGACCCGGTGAGCCAGTGGCTCTCGCGACGGGTGATCGCCTTCGCGCATCAAGGGGGTTCATTCGAGGGACCTTCTTCGACTCTCGCCGCGATTTCTCTGGCCTTGGAGGTGGGAGCGAGTGCCATCGAACTCGACGTGCATGCCACCAAGGATCGCCGCATCGTCGTCTGTCACGACTCGACGGTTGATCGCACGACGAACCGCCAGGGAATCATTGCCGAGATGACCCTTCAGGAACTCTCGCAACTCGATAACGCCTATTGGTGGATCGACGGTGACGTCGTGACCCCGGGTCGCCCAGACGATGACTATCTCCTTCGTGGTCGAGCGCCCGAGGATCGTCATTACGCCGTCGCAACCCTTGAAGAGGTGGCGACCACGTTTCCTGGGGTTCTACTAAATCTCGACATCAAGGGCACCTCGCCGCTCGTCGAGCCTTACGAAGAGCTGGTTGCTCAGGAGCTGCGTCGTCTCGATCTCAACGACCGCGTGATCGTGGCCTCCTTTCACGACGACGCCATCCAGGCGTTTCGCCAGTTCGCGCCCGGGGTCGCGACGTCGGCCGCGACGAACGAAACGGCGGTGTTCTATTTTTCGCACCTCGAAGATCCTGTGGTTCCTCCGGTCGTGGCTTTTCAGGTGCCCGCGCGCTTCGGCGAGATCGACGTCGTGACCGAGTCATTCCTCGACGCGGCGCACGCGGCGGGCATCGCGGTGCACGTCTGGACCATCAACGAGAAAGAGGAGATGGCGCGCCTCATCGATCTGGGAGTTGACGGTCTGGTGAGTGATCGCCCGAGCGTTCTCGCGGCGCTCTTAGATACCCGCGGTTGCGCCTGGGACGGGAACCTGGCCCGATAGGAGTGGCGGCGCCTCTTGACGCCGCGGTTAGGGCTTCGTACGACGAGCGCGCGCTACCGAGATGGTGAGCGCCGCGATCGCTAACACCGGAAGGGCTACGTAGGCCAGGACGTTGAGGTGGCCCACCTCGCTGGCGAGAGCGACGACCCCCAGGATCAGTAGGACCACGACCGTGATTTCGGGCGTATCGCCGACGAGGAAGTCCCACCAAAACATGCCAAATCCTTTGAGGACTCGTCCGAACCACGAGGCGGCGGCGTTCATGCGTGTCCCGTTGCCAGGGCCGATGGCTTACGCGCGAGGCGAATCGCTACCGCGACCACCAGGGCATAGAGAACCACCAGGACGAGCAGCATGGTGTCATCGCCCGGCCAACGCACGTGCAGACCCTCGCCCGTCCAGAAGGTCCCGAAACTGACAAGCATCACTCCGACGGACATCTTCATCAGGTTCTCGGGAACTTTGGAGAGTTGGCGAGCCACGATGACTCCGATGATCGCGATGAGCGCCACGGCGATGGCCGCCACGGTGATGGCCAGTCCTAAGCGGTGGGCCGAGGTGCCTAGGGTCAACACGGCGACCACGATCTCCGTGCCCTCGAGGAACACGCCCTTGAAGGCCACCACGAAGGCCACGCGGTCTCGACCGACGCTCTTTCCCTCGGCGCGCAGGGAAGCCACCGTTTTTTCATAGATGGCGTCCTCGTCGTGCATTCCTACGTAGCCCGCCGAGCGCAAAATAGCCTTGCGCAACCACTGAAGACCGAATATCAAGAGCACGGCTCCCACGACTAGGCGCAGAGGGTTGAGGGGCACGCGCACGAGCGCCGGTCCAAAGATCGCCACCAACGCGGCGAGGGCCAAGACGGCGACACCCGTACCCTCAAGAGCCGAGCGCCAACCGCGCGTGTGACCCACCGCGACGACGATGGTCAGTGCTTCCACCATCTCGACCGAAGCCGCCAGAAAGACGGCCAGAACCAGAACCACGGTGGTCGTCGATGCGCTCACGGTAGCGAGCATTACTCCTCCTCTTCTCGGGCGTTCATCACGAAGCACTCCGACGGATCAAACGACACTTTTACGTGGGCGGCGCGTTCAAAGCGACGCGTCGAGAATATCTTGGTTAGGGTGGCCCCTTCGCCGACGCTCACCACGTGCTCATAGCCGCGGCCCGTAAAGGCTACGTCCACCACCTCGCCCCCGACTCCTTGGTCGTGCGTCTCCCCGTTCAGGGCGACGCCGCTCGAGCGAACGAAGAGTTTGAGGGACTCGAGCCGATCCCCATTGTCGTTCGCGCGCGCCCGGACATGGTGGGAGGGGGCAAAGGGCAGCGACACCTCGACGTATTCGTCAGTGCGATCATGCACCGACGCGACGGCAAACTCTCCCGATATTCCGGTGAAGCGCGTCACGAAACAGTTGACCGGTCGTCGGTAGACAATTTCGGGAGTGTCGAACTGAATTAGTGAACCTTTGTTGAGCACACCAACGTAGTCAGCCAAAGCGAAGGCCTCGCTTTGGTCGTGCGTGATGTAGATGGCCGTCGCCCCCGCTTCGCGCGTCAAGGTGGCAATCTCCAAGCGCAACTGCTCGCGGCGGTCTGCGTCGAGGTTCGAGAGCGGCTCGTCGAAGAGAATCAACCCCACGTCGGCGGCCAGCGCTCGCGCGAGCGCCACGCGTTGCTGCTCGCCGCCGGAGAGTTCGTTGGGATATCGATCGGCCAGGTGCGCGATGCCCACGCGCTCGAGGAGTCCTTCGACGCGCCCGTGGCGCACTTCTTTCGAACGTTCTGAGTTGGTGAGCGGGAAAGCGATGTTCCTTCGAACCGTGAGATGGGGCCAGAGGGCGTAGTCCTGGAAGACCATCGCTACTCCGCGCTTTTCGGGATTGACGAAGGTCTTGGGTCCCGCGACCCGGGTCCCATTGATATCGATCGTGCCGCTGGTCGGTCGCTCGATTCCCGCGACGCAACGCAGCATCGTCGTCTTGCCAGAACCCGAGGGGCCTAGAAGAACCACAAAGGAGCCCGGATCGATGGTGAGTGACACGTCGTTGAGGGCTACCTTGCCGTTGAAGGTTTTGCTGAGGGAGGCGACGGCGACCCCGACGGGCTTTGGACGTTCAAAGGTTGGCATCAGTCCACCACGCTCCAGCCGACGCGGCGCCAGCCAACGGGGGTAAGGAGGCGGTAAGCACCGAGCGCCACAATGATGACACCGAACATCTCGGCCATCAATAACACGGTCATCGCCGTACCGGTGCCGAGTTGGTAGTTGTTGATGTAGGACTGAATGCTGACCGAGGCGGGCTCTTGGCTCGGTGGGTAGAGGATCTGGGACATCGCCAGTTCTGAGATCGTTTTGGCAAACGTCAGGAGCCAGCCCCACACGAGAACCCGGGACATAAGAGGAAGATTCGTGGTGCGCCACGTACGCCATCGACTGGCTCCGTGCACCCGCGCAGCTTCAGTGAGCGACGACTGGATCTGACTGACCGGGCCGGCCATGAAACGGGTCTGACCCGGCACGGCCGACGCGACCAGCCCCAGCATGAGGAGCGGCAACGTCTTGTAGATGTCGATGATGTGATGGGTGATGAAGCCCAAGTCGTAAAAGAAGATGTAGCCGACTCCGAGAACTACGCCGGGGATGGCGATTGATCCAAGCAAGAAGACGTCGGTGATCCGCTGGCTCCAACCGCCGCGTGAGGCCATCATGCGACGGGCCAGAATGACCGCGAGAATTCCCGTGGCGGTCGAGACCACGAGACCAAGTTGGTTGGAAAGCGTGAGAGGAGAACCGAGGCCGTTGTTCTCGATCGAAGGATGAAAGACTTGCGCGAAGTACGCCAAGGTGAAGTGGAGGTGCGCGGCTCCCTCTTCACCGAAGTTCTGCACAAAGGAACCGGTCACCGCTCCGATGATGGGGACGCCGAGCGCCACAAAGACGAAGAATCCGACCGCTGTCGTCACGGCTACTCGGGGACCTCGACGAAACTCACGCCGTTTGGGCGTTCTTGTTCGCCCCGACAGGATGCCGTACGCCTTGCTCTTTCGCGTGACGACTGACTGCAGGGCGATGGGAGGAACCGTCGCGAGTATGAGAACGCCAGCGATCACCGCGGCCACGGAAAAGTTGGCGGGAAAGTTCGAGATCGCGTTGAACAGGGTGTAGGTGGCCAAAGGAAAGTGGGCGTGGTACCCGAGCGTGTCGGCGACGCCGAAATCACTGATGGTCTCGGCGAAGCTGATCGCGAGTGCGCCCAGTATCGCCGGGGCGATGATCGGCAGGACGGTCTTCATCGTCTGAACGCGGTTGGCGCCGTGAATCCGCGCGGCATCCTCGAACTCAGGACCGAGACCGCGTAGTCCCGCCGAGACGATGAAGAACGCGAAGGGCAGCGACGTAGAGGTTAAGACCACGACGATGCCAAAGGGCCCAAAGAACTCGCCGTATAGCCATGAGAGGTTGATGCCGAGGGAGTCCGCCACGCCGTAAGGCTGAAGCAAGTCGGTCCAGCCCTGGGCCATGATCCAGGTGGGCATGAGCAGTAACAGCCACATCGAGACCGACCACAGGCGCCGAGCGCCCAGGTTGGTGCGCTGCACCAACCAGGCGAGGGCCGTGGCGCCCCCGGTCGCGAGCACGGCCACCGTGGTGGACACCCACAGTGAGTTCACGATGCCCCTGAGGGTGTATCCCTCGAAGGCCTGGCGGATGTAGGTCAAAGTGAACCACTGGGGGCCTTGGGAGAACATTCGGGGACTCACGGCAAGGATCAAAAAACACATCACCGGAAGGATGATGAGAAGGGCCAGCACGATCCAGACCGCGAGTCCGCCAAAGGTAAATCGACGAGGTCGCCACTCCTTGGTTTTCGCCGGCGGCACTTGGGGCGGCCCGTCGACCGCGCCGGGGTTGATCATCAGGTCAGTCACGAGTCACCACGTTTGAGCCCGAGAGCCTCGAAGCCGTGGCATGACTTCGAGGCTCTCGGAGCGACTGCAGGGGAGATAATGAAGTCGGAGTTAGACGGGGATGATGGTCTTGTCGAACCACGTGTTGATGTTGGCTTCCAGCGGGCCCCACACGTAGGGGTTGATGCTGATCGCGTGCGTTGCCGACAGCGGCGGGATGATCTTGTTGGCCGGCTGCTCGTTGTTCAGCACTGGCCAAAAGAGGGAGTCACCCTGGGGGTCACCGGTCTGCATCACGTGCTGACCGGGCTTAGACATGACCCAGTCCGCGAATTTCTCGGCGTCCTGTTGAACGATCTTGGGTGCCTTCGCGTCGATACCGATCGCGCTCGGCAGGGCGACGGAGTAGTTCAGGTACTTCACGCGCACCGAGGGGAATGAACCGTTCAACTCGTCGCCGTAACACGCGGAACTCTGTACGACCGCCATGTTGATCGATCCAATTTCCATGGCGCCGAGGGTCGGACCGTTCGTGGAACTCACGAGGAGGCCGTTCTTGGCAAGCGCCTCAAAGAAGGACTTCCCCTTCGCCACGGCCGCCGACGTCGAACCGCTCTTGTACTTGCCGATCTCGTTCATCACCCCCGCGATGAGGGGGAAGGTGGGGCCGGACTGCGCGGGGTCGTTCATGCCGAGTTGACCGCTGTACTTGGACTCAGCCAACTGGGCCCAGGTGCTCGGCAACTGACTGGCCTTCACTTTGGCCGAGTTGTAGCAAAGCGCTCCGGTGACGGTGAGGCCGGTCGGGATGAAACTTCCATCGCTGGGCACGTTCTGCTTACCGAGCGGGTTGAAACTGACCGATGGCTCGACGTGCTTCACGAGAAAGCCCTCATTGTCCAACTCGGCGAAGGCGGCGGTGCCGTCAACCCAGAGTGCTCCCCACTTGGGGTTATTGCCCTCGGCCTGGATCTGCTGGAGAAGGGGACCAGTGGAGCCATCATTCAACGTCACGGTAAAACCGGGCTTCGTGGCGTTGAACGCTGTCACGGATGCCTGGTCGTAACCCTGAGCGGAATAAAGGACAAAGCCTGGGTTTGAGGCACCGTGAGCCGGCGACGCAATCAGGACAAAGGACGCAGCCAGCGCGCTCGCCGAAGCGAAGACACGCACTGTCGCGGTACGTCGGTGGTGGTGTGGTTTCATGTGACTGTTTTACGGCCACCGGATTACAAAAAAGTGAGGATAACTAGACGCTCGTCCAACACTTTGATGACCAAAGCGTGAAACCCGGCGAGAACTGAAAAAAACTCAATAAAGACGTGCCCAGAGGGCGGGTGAGGCTAGCCCCGACCGCAGTTCGGCTTCTTACCGTGGTTGGCCTTCTTCTTGGCGCGTAGTTTGCGCTTCACGGTCCGCTTTGACATAGGTGACAATGTTAGTGGGTGATGTGGGTCGTGAGCCAAACGAGGGCCAGACGTGGATGAAAAAGGGACTGTCGGGGAGCTGGTACTCGTCGCGACACCGATTGGCAACCTGGGCGATCTCTCGGCGCGTGCCCTTGACCTCTTTCGTCGGGCGGACGTCATCTACTGCGAGGACACTCGCCATTCGCGCACGCTCTTCAGCGCGAACGATATCCCTTCGGGGGGCCGACTCCAGGCCCTGCACGAGCACAACGAGGTGGCCCAGAGCGCTCACGTGATCGCTCGCGTCGCGTCGGGAGAACTCGTCGTGCTCATCAGTGATGCCGGCACGCCAGGCATCTCGGACCCAGGCAGTCGCGTCGCTGCGGCCGTCATCGAGGCGGGACTGCGAGTAACCACGGCGCCCGGCCCTTCGGCCGTGATCGCGGCCCTTTCGCTGAGCGGGCTCTCGACAGATCGATTCGTGATGGAGGGATTTCTCTCACGAAAGGCGGGTGAACGGGCACTCCGATACGAGGAGTGGGCGAGCGAGGAGCGCACGATCGTCTTCTACGAGTCGCCCCAACGTGTCGCCTCGGTGGTGGAGGAGTTAGCCACTCTGTTTCCGACTCGCCGCGTAGCGCTGGCCCGTGAGCTTACAAAACTTCACGAAGAGGTGATGCGCGGTACCTTGAGCGAGGTGTCGGGCGAGCTTTCGCGGCGCGACGTCATCGGGGAAGTCGTTGTCGTCCTGGAAGGCGCAACGCGTGTCGCTCCCGTGGGCGACGACGTTGTCGTTGCGGCTCTCGTTGAGCAGTGGGGCGACGGGGCGACCACCCGCGACGCCGTCGACTATGTTTCGCGCACGCTTGGCCTCGCACGTCGCGACGTCTACCAACTTGCGCTCGCGTCACGAAAAGACCGCCCGACCAAGTAACTAACCTGGGAGCAATCATGGGCCGCTTCTATATCACCACCCCCATTTACTACGCCAACGACGCCCCGCATGTGGGCTCGGCCTATACGACGGTCAACGCCGACGCTCTGGCCCGCTGGCACCGCCTGGTGGGCGATGAGGTGAAGTTTCTGACGGGGACTGACGAACACGGTCAGAAGATGGCTGACGCCGCGGCCAAACACGGGGCCACGCCGACTGAGTGGACCGACCAGGTCTCGGAGCGCTTTCGCGTCGCGTGGGCCGCGCTCAACATCAAATACGACGACTTCATCCGTACCACCGAACCTCGCCACTACACCTCAGTGCAGAAGTTCCTCTCGGTGATCTACGAGAACGGATATATCTACAAGGACGTTTACAAGGGGCTCTACTGCGTGAGCTGCGAGGACTACTACACCCTCGAGGCGAGCGACAACGGACGTTGCCCCATTCACCACTCGGTACTCACCGAGATGGAAGAAGAGAATTGGTTCTTTCGCCTCAGTGCCTTCGAAGATCGACTGATTGAGTACTACGACTCGCACCCCGGGTTTGTCACGCCCGAGACCAAACGCAACGAGGCCTACGCCTTCGTGAAGGGAGGCCTGCGCGACATTTCCATTACCCGCACCTCGATCACCTGGGGGGTGCCCGTTCCCTGGGACGAACGTCACGTCTTTTACGTGTGGTACGACGCGCTCATTAACTACCTGACGGCGATCGGATACGGCCAGGCCGACGACCAAGTCGACAAGTGGTGGCCCTACTCGAACCACCTGATCGGGAAGGAAATCATTCGTTTTCACTGCGTCTGGTGGCCGGCAATGTGCATGGCGGCCGGGCTCGATCCCGTACACCACGTCCACGTGAACGGCTGGCTCCTGGTGGGTGGAGAGAAGCTGGGCAAGACCATGGCGGCCGAAGGCGCGGTCAAGGTCACCGACATCGAACCGATCGGACTGAGCCAAGAGTTCGGGGTCGATCCCCTGCGCTACTACCTGCTTCGCGAGACGGCCCTTGGCAACGATGGCGAGTTTTCTCTCGAAGGCATCACCGCGCGGTACAACACGGACCTCGCGAACAATCTCGGCAACCTCGTCGCGCGCGTCGCGGCGGTCGTTACCTCTAAGTGCAACGGCGTCGGTCCGCGTCCCGAGAGCGGCTCCACGCTTCGCGTGGTCGCAGAAGTCTCGCTGGCCAAGGCCGCCGAGGCGTGGGAAAACTTTGCGCCTCAACGTGCCCTGGAGGCGACCTTCGAGTTGGTCGGGGCGACGAACGCCTATCTCGAAACCCACGCGCCGTGGAAGATGGAGCCGGGCAGCGCGGTGGAGAACGTCATGGGTGACGCCGTGGAAGCCATTCGCCTGGTCACGATATTGATCTCCCCGGCCATGCCCTCTATCGCGCAAGAGATCTGGCGGCGAATTGGACTCACGGGAGCTCCTGACGGGGTGCCTTTTGACCAGGTGGCGATCTGGGGACTGTATCCCGGCGGAGCGGTCGAAAAGGGGGCCCCGCTCTTTCCGCGCATCACGAGCGACCAGTGAGTTTTTGGACCGACGCACACTGTCACCTCCAAGACGAGTTCTTTGACGACGCGCCCGACGCGCACGCACAGGTCCAAGCTACCCTGCAACGGGCGCGTGAGGCCGGGGTCGACCGCGTCGTTGTCGTGGGGACCGGTGCCAAGAGTTCCGCCGAGGCGCTGGAACTCACCGCTTTAAGCGGCGACGTTGAGATCTACGCGACCGTCGGTCTTCACCCTCATGACGCAAAGGACGACCTCGCCCCGGTCGTCGAACTCGCGCGCGCCGGTCATCCACGGTTGGTCGCGATAGGGGAGTGCGGACTGGATTATTTCTACGAGCACTCTCCGAGAGCCCAACAACGCCAAGCCTTTTCGGCCCAAATTGCCCTGGCCTTCGAGTTGGATTTGGCCCTCGTGGTGCACGCCCGCGACGCCTTCGATGACCTCTTTGATCTCTTCGCGAGCGAGGGTGTACCTCCGCGAACCGTGATCCACTGCTTCACTGGTACACCCGATGACGCTCTCGGCTGTCTCGAGCTCGGCTGCGATATTTCGATCTCGGGCATCGTGACGTTCAAGAACGCGGACGCTCTTCGCGAGGCGGCGCGGCTCGTGCCGCTCGATCGACTGCACGTCGAAACTGACAGCCCGTTTTTGGCGCCCGTGCCCTATCGCGGGAGAAAAAACGAACCCGCGTACGTTGCAATGGTGGGCGAGTACGTCGCTGCGCTGCGCGACGAGGATTCCGTCGCTCTGCGCGAGGCCACCGCGGCCAACTCCGCGAGGCTCTTCCAACTGCCCGATCGTTGATCCAGCGACCAGTGTTTTCAAGGGATTTCGTGACAGTTTGCCGAGAGGGCCAGGCTCTCCTAGCGTAAGGGGGCGGGTTTTCGCGAATCGGCAGTCCTGGCGGAGGGCAACGACTGAGTACTACACGACGTAGGGCGCTTGCGCGTCCACGGTTACTTCGGACCACGACGGCCATCCTGGCCACCTCGTTTGTACTTCTCACGCCCGCGAGTTCGGGTGCGGCCCAACACCCCGCCTTTCGCATGCCCGATCTCATAGGACGCTCGCGCCTCGCCGTCTATCGAACGATGCGACACGACGGCCTCTATTTCGTGACGAACGGACCCGGGAGTGCCAACGATCACTGGAACGATGTGGTGCGTCAAAGTCCGAGACCGGGTGTCATGGTGACCTGGCACAGTCAGGCCACCCTGAGCGTGCGTCCGGCTGCGGTCGTGCACGCGACGCGAGTGGTCCCTTCGCTGATTGGACGCTCCAAGGCGGGGGTCTACGCCGCGCTGCGAGCGGCTAACTTGTACTTTAAGACGGTGGGACCAGGGAGTACGAACAGAACCTGGAAAGTTGCCCTGGCCCAGTCGCCCCGACCCGGCACTCGAGTTCCCTGGCATAGCCTGGTCGTGGTTCACGTCTCCACCCACCGACCGGCGGGCGCCGTGCAGACCGCCGCCCCCGAGTCGCCAAGCCCCACGTCGAGTGTCGTGGTGAGCGGAACCGACTTCAAACTGGGCGTCGCCACGTGGTACGACTACACCCCCGGGCAGTGCGCCGCCTGGTATCTGCCCAAAGGCACACGCCTTACGGTGCTCGATCTCGCGACCGGCCGATCGATCACCTGCATCGTCACTGATCGCAACAGCGCGGTTGGCAATCACGTCGTCGACCTGAACGAAACACAGTTCGCCGAGTTGGAGCCACTCGCGAAGGGCGTGATTAGTGTCAAAGTTTCGTGGTGACCCACACTCGAACTGAACTCGTCGCGCTCATGAAAGCGAACGGACTCACCCCTTCGCGTGCGCTCGGTCAAAACTTTGTGGTGGACGCGAATACGGTGCGTCGTATTGCTCGTTTGGCGGCGGTCGGACCCGGTGACCAAGTACTAGAGATAGGGGCTGGACTCGGATCGCTCACGTTGGCGCTCGCCGAAACGGGCGCCACGGTGCGTGCTCTGGAGATCGACCGATATCTGATAGAGCCGCTGCGCTCGGTCGTAGAACCCTTCGGGGTGACAGTCCACCAGGCCAACGCCTTGGAGGCGAACTACGACGAGATTCTTGGATCACGGCCGGCCGTCGTGGTCGCGAACTTGCCCTACAACGTGGCGACGCCCGTAGTGCTCCATCTCTTGGAGAGTCAACCGCTCGTGACGCGCCTGCTCGTGATGGTGCAAAAAGAAGCGGGCGAGCGCCTGGCCGCGCACGCCCGTGACGAGGCGTACGGCGCGGTCTCCTTGCGCGTGCAGTACTTCGCCGACGCCAAGATTGTCGGCAAGGTGTCGCCCAGCGTGTTTGTGCCTAAGCCGAATGTCGACTCGGTCCTCGTGTCGCTCGTGCGCCGTCCTCACGTGCGGGTCGACCCCGACCTCGTCAGCGAAAGTGAGCTTTTTACCGTGATTCGCACCGCCTTTGGCCAACGTCGAAAGATGCTGCGCCGTTCTTTGTCGGAGTGGACAACAGAGGGGGTCTTCGAGCGCGCCGGGGTGGCCGAGACCCGACGACCCGAAGAGTTGACCATCGAAGAGTTTGCGGCCTTGGCGGCGGCGCGATGATCGAACTATTTGCTCGCGCCAAGTTGACGTGGTTCCTCGAGATCACCGGTCGGCGCGCTGACGGCATGCACGAACTGCGCGCGGAGATGCTGAACGTCGATTTCAGCGACCGCCTCGAGATAGAGCCGGACGGCGACTATCTCCGCCTGGAAGGTCCCTACGCCAATGTCGTGGCGAACGAGGACAACCTTGTGTCTCGAGCCCTTCGCCTGGTCGACCGGCGCGCGGGAGTGACCCTGCACAAATTCATCCCTCCGGGAGGGGGACTCGGCGGCGGAAGCTCTGATGCCGGAGCACTGCTTCGATGGGCCGGGGGAGTCGGTCACGACGCGGCGCTCAGCCTGGGCGGCGACGTTCCTTTTTGCCAGGTCGGTGGGCGGGCACTCGTCGAAGGGGTGGGTGAGCGGATCAGTGAGTTGCCCTACGAGAAACGTGACGTGACCCTCATTCTGCTGAGCTTCGGGGTCAACACGGCCCAGTGTTATCAAGCCTTTGACGAACTGGCGGCTGGGGGAGAGGCGCCCGTTGGTCGCAACCACCTCGAAGCGGCCGCCCGACGGGTCGAGCCGCGCCTGGCCGAGACGATGGACTGGCTCTCTGCAACCCTCGGGGACCGGGTGCAGTTGGCCGGGTCAGGGTCGACGCTCTTCGTGGAAGGTCACCTGGAAGTGGGCGTTGACTCCTGGGACGTCATGGGTCCCGAGGGTGTCGTTCAGTTTCGCCAGACCACAACCACGCCGAAAGAGGCGTAGCGCGACTTTATTTACCGGCGGCGCGACGCTGGAAGCGGGTGCGCTTCAGCATCTTCTTGTGCTTTTTCTTGCGCATTCGCTTGCGGCGCTTCTTGATAAGTGATCCCATGGCTTTGTAAACACTACTACCTTCTTCTTGGGCGTGATTTTTCGGAGGATCGATGGCGTGGTTCCTTGAACATATACAACTCGCCATTCCGGCTGGCGAGGAGGGGCGCTGCGACGATTTCTACGTGGGACTCCTCGGCTTTACGACGCTCGAAAAGCCGCCGGTCTTGGCCGCGAGGGGTGGGCGCTGGTATCAACGTGACGATGCAGTTCTCCACCTTGGCGTGGATCCGCACTTCGTGCCGGCGACCAAGGCTCATCCGGCGTTCGTCGTCGATGACTACGAGGGTCTGGTGTCGCGCCTCGAGAGCGCGGGTGTGACGATTCGCCCGGATGACACAATTCGCGACCGACGGCGCTGCCACGTGGACGATCCCGTCGGAAACCGCATTGAGTTGATCGACGGAGCGAACCTCGGCTAATCGGCCTCGGGCAGCTGGATCGTAAAGCGCGCACCACCCAGTTCGGGATCGCGATCAACCGTGACGGTTCCCGAAAACTCGTCAACCACCTGGGCCACGATCGAGAGTCCCAGTCCCGAGCCCGGGAGTGCCCGTGCCGAGGGGGAACGCCAGAACCGGTCGAAGACGAACTGGCGGTCGTCGTCCGTGATGCCCGGTCCACTGTCGGCGACCGAGACCAGACCGTGCGCGGAGCGCACCGTGATGCGTCCGCCTTCGGGCGTGAACTTCACGGCGTTAGTCAAGAGGTTCGAGATAGCTCGGTTCAGGCGATCGTGGCGGGCTTGGACGTAGGACGTCTCCATCTCGACGGCGATCGTGATGTCGCGAATGCGCGCGTAGGTGCGCGCGGTCTCCACACACTCATCCACGCAGTCATCGAGGCGCAGACGCTCGAGTGACCCTTCGGAACGTTCACCTCTGGCCAGTTCGCCCAGGTCCGTCACCAGCGCGGCCAACTCGTCCACTTGGGTCACCATGTCGTCGGTGATCTGGTGCAACTCCTCGTCGCTCAGTTCGCTCGCGCGCGAGAGCACCTGAGCGTTCGTGCGGAGAGACGTGAGGGGAGTGCGCAACTCGTGACTGGCGTCCACCACGAGCTGCCTCTGGAGACTTTGACTGCTCTCGACAGAACGCAGCAGTCGGTTGAAGACTCGTCGCAATCGTCCCAACTCGTCCTCGTCCCCTTCCACCAGTCGGTACTGCAAGTCGTTGGTCGTGGCCACCGTCTCGATTTCGTTGGTGACTTCCTCAAGGGGGTGTAAAGCCTGGCGCGCGAGAAAGAGGCCGAGACCGAAGGCGAGTAACAGCCCTCCCGCCGCGACGATCATCAGCGTCGAGACGAGGTGGCTGAGTTCGGTGACTTGTCCGGTGACATCGACGACGATCAACTGGGCTGACGTTGTTGAAATCTGCTGGCACACGCCCGTCGCCGAGCATCCAAGAATGGAGTTGGCCGGCAGCGGAACGATGAGTTCGCGGTAACTCTGACTTCCGATCGTGATCGTGCGAATGACTTGTGACGTCTTGCCCTTCGCCGCGCTCATGACCGTCGGGTCGATGGGAATATTCGAGTTGTTGAGCATCTCCCCGTTCGGGAGAACGATCTCGGAGGATGCGCCAGTCAGGCGATCATCGAAGTGTGAGCTCAACGGCTGTTTCGACGCCTGAACGAGTGATTGATCCACCGAGTTGAAAAGAGCACTGCGCGTGGTGAAATACGACGCGAAGCAGGCGATGATGACCGCGATGGCCGCCGCCGCCACGGTGGCCGCGATGACGCGAGTGCGAAAGGTCACGACGTTCGAAGGGCGTAACCCACTCCGCGCACGGTTTGTATCAGTCGCGGTTTGTCGTCCTCTTCGAGCTTGCGACGCAGGTAGCCGATGTAGACGGCCAGCGAGTTCGTGCCGGAGTCGAAGTTGTAGCCCCACACGAGATCAAGTATCTGATCACGCGTTAGCACCTGGCGCGGATGGTGCAGGAACAGTTCCAGCAGATCGAACTCGATCTTGGTCAACTCAACCAGACGGTCGCCGCGATGCACTTCTCGAGTCAGAGGATTAAGAGTGAGATCCTCGAAGCGAAGGACCGTCCCGTCGACATCGCTGACGTTGTGGCGTCGAAGCAGCGCGCGCAGTCGCGCCAACAGTTCGGCCAGGTCGAAGGGTTTGACGAGGTAGTCGTCCGCGCCCACGTCGAGCCCCTCCACACGGTCATTGACCGCGTTGCGCGCCGTCAACATCAAGATCGGCGTCGTGTCGCCCGAGCGGCGAATACGACGACAGACCTCGAGTCCGTCGATATCGGGCAACTGCAGATCGAGCACCACCGCGTCGGGGGCCCGCAACTGAATCGACTTGAGGGCGGACGCGCCGTCTTCGAAAAGCTCGACGTCGTAGTTCTCCATGCGCAGGGCCCGACCGAGAGCCGAGCGAATTGCCGAGTCGTCATCGACGATGGCCACGTACGAATTGGGTGTGGATGCGGTGGTCACGGCGACTTTCGTTGGAGTAGTTCTTAGGCTCTAGTGTGGCTGTTTGGTATTAAGGCTCATCAGGGATACTTTAAGAATCTTTGAAGATTGCCGCAATTGCAGTGCGTTTTGACAGTGGCGGGTAATTCAATTGGCAGAATGCCGGACTTTGAATCCGGTCGTTGGAGGTTCGAGCCCTCCCCCGCCAGCCAGGTAACACAGGGGTTCAGTCAGTCTGAGATTCGCACCACCTCAAATGAGATATGACGGCGGGTCGAAAAGCCCAGATCTTGGTAGAGACGAATCGCGTTGGTATTGTCGCTCGCTGCGTGCAAAAGGGGCCTTTCGCCACGAGCAAGGATGCCCGCTCCCACTGCTTTCATTAATCGACTAGCGAGACCCTGTCCCCGGTACTCGACATCAGTACACACCGCGCTGATCTCCGTCCACCCTGGCGGATGGAGGCGTTCTCCGGCCATTGCAATAAGCACGCCGTCTCGCCGGATCCCGAAATAGCTGCCGAGCTCTATCGTCCGCGCCAGAAAAGGGCCGGGCTTCGTGCGCTCCACGAGTTCGAGCATCTCGGGCACGTCCGCTGAGCTCAGCCGCACGATGTCTGGGTCGGACTCGCCTTGAAAATTCGTGTCCGTCATCTGTACCGCGTCGATCCTGTGCAGTACCTCCCACTTCGCTGGTGGCCGGAGTTCAACCCCCACGAGTACGACCAGTCCTCCCGTCCCAAACAAGGAAGTCAGATCGCCCCACACACTCTCGTCGGCATCTGGCGCCAGGGCAACAAATGGTGAGACCTCTTCCGGGTAACGCGCGGCGTGACCTAGGGTCGTCGCGAATCGGCCGTGTGGACCACTCAGGGAAGCCCACACGACGTTGTCAAGAGCGAAGGAGTCGTCGAATCCTCGAGGCGGGTCGCCTTGTCTCTGCTCGTTCACAGCGTGTGACGCTCCTTCATGTAGTTGGAGGGAGAGTAGTGGATTAAGTTTGATTCGTGAAACGTCTGAAGGAGAAGGTTGTGGGCTTGACGGAACAGCGCACGGCATTTCTCCTTGGTTTTGTCATCTTGATCGGAGTTCTAGTTCTCTCTTGTGTCTTGGCGTGGCGCGACATCGCGAGCCGAGGTGACGAGGAGGTCCGCGGACCTAAATCCATTTGGCGAGTATTTATCACCATGAATCCCGGGAATTCTCTTTTCTATTGGTTGTTCGGCCGGAAATAGTTCGGGCGCATCGCCAACAATGAGAACGGGCGAGCAAGCACTTTCTCTAACTCGAACTGTCCGTCGCTATGGCCTCAGTGCGCTATTACGGACTTCCACCCATCAAGTCCACGAGAACATCGCGATTGATTCCGTATTTCTCGAGCACCGCAGCGTCTCGGTCAATGTCGATGGGATCGTCCAACTCACTCAAGATGCCAGCGATCTTCTCGTCCGAAAACCCGACGCGGCGAAAGACTTTTGTCGCCTCCACCTTCGATAGCGTCGCCACGTGATCGACCATGGCGTCAGCATAAGTTCTGTTGACTTCGACGCGTCAGGCCGACGACTTTCGATGACTTCGAGATCGAACGTGGGGCCGATCAGGAGGGGACTAAAAGGGAAGTGGCATCGCCGTCCAACTCGATGGCGCGGTCCACTCTCGCCAGTCGCCAACGCGGGCGAGAAACGCGTCGAAGTCGTCAAGTATTTCTTGGCCCGCCGAAAACGAGGCAGCCAACTGCTCACTGGTGAGCATGCCAGCGTCAATGGCCGCGGCGGCTTCATCCTCGTCCTTCCACTGGCTCGTTCCTTCGGGTGTAATCCAGAGGTCGAGTTGCCAATCGAAGGTGAGAACCTGGTTGCCCTGACGCCGACTGGGTGCTTCAAAGTTGACATACCAGCCAGCGAATTTCCTCTGCGGCGTCCAAAAGTGAATGACTTGGTAGATCGTGTCGGCAAAGATGACGCGGAGAACTCCCGGCCCCTCCCACGTGCGGCGAGCGGTCGCCAATTTTGAACGGAATCGACGATCGAGCGGCAACGTGCGGGGGTCACTGCCATCCACCGTGGCCCAGTAGCGGATCTCGCTTCCTGCAGCGAGCCATGCGACCAGGCGGTCACTGGCATCCTCGACAACTCGCATGGGGAAGTCGGCCATTGGCGACCCGTCGTCATACACGTGGCTCAGCAGCATCTCGTCACCAAACTTCAAATGTCTACACATCCGATCTTTTGAGGTCTCACGCCCATTGAGGACGCCGACGTTGCCATCCTTTCATGGCCCGTAAGAACCCGAGCCTTTTCATCGGGGGAAACCCCGAGATCAGAAGGCTGGCTAATTATCAACTACGGGACATCCCCGATTGTCAATGCTCGCGCCGCGGCTTACCTTCTTTTAAGACGGTGGAGACGGGGGAGCCGTGAGTAATCGAATTTTGACGGCGACCATTTTTCTTGCGGGCGTGCTCATCGTGTTGAGTGCCGCGGCGGTTGTGTCGGGCGCATCGAACACCGGAGACTCAACAAAACCCGAGGGTCCTCATGTTCCAAAGTCCGGCGGGCTGATTCGCGTCACGGGATACAGCGATAACGACGGACCAACATCGAAGGTCGTAGTGACCGGTGTTATTGGCGACTTCGGGAAAGCCGTTCGCATCGCCTCGCAGGGTTCGTCGAACGCGCAGTACAACGAGCTCGACCTGCAACTCACTCGCGGTTCGTTCGGACTCGACATTGCTGGCGTCGAAAGCGAACTCCTTGCGGCCATCTCAGGACATTTCCCTACCAACGCAGCGACCTGTTCGGGTGAAGTGTCTGTCTCCGGAAGGGCAGCGATCGATTCGGGATCCGGCACGGGTGCATACAAGGGCCTCACCGGCTCGCTCACGCTGACGATCACGATAAATGAGGTTGAATCTCCACCACACTGTCCCATGACGGACACATCGCCATTTCTGGCCCAGACCGTGTTTATCAGTGGTTCGGGGAAGGTCTCACTTCCAAGCTGACCAGGATTTATTAGTTAAAAACCGAGTATTGACAGTAAGAAAAACACTGAGTAGCATACTCAGTATGCAACTCGTATTGGAGGCACGTCGATGAGCGTTCGTCATGCTCTATTGGCACTACTCAGCGAGGGCCCCAAGTACGGACTCCAACTTCAAAAGGAGTTCGAAGCAAGGACCGGTGAGGTGTGGCCACTCAACGTCGGACAGGTATACACCACCTTGCAACGCCTCGAACGCGACGGTTTTGTTGAGTCCGACGAGAACGGCGAGGGGCCCCAGAACAGCTTTCACATCACGACTGCCGGAGAAGGGGAACTCGACCAGTGGCTGCACACGCCGCCCGATCTGAGTTCTCCGCCGCGGGACGAATTGGTCATCAAAGTGTTGGTGGCCTTGAGAGTCCCCGACATTGACGTGTTCGAAGTAATCCAGAGTCACCGGCGCTACCTCGTGCAGTTGATGCAGCAATGGACACGCCTCAAGGAGGACGAGAGCGATCTCGATATTTCCTTTGCGCTCGTCGTGGACGCTGAGCTTTATCGCCTGGACTCAGTTATTCGATGGCTGGATACAGCTGAAGGTCGTCTCAAGCGTGCCTCGCTGGAGCCGCCGAAGCCCGCCCAGCTACCACTGCCCAAGATGCGCCGAAACATAGGAGTACGACCGTGAGCTATCTCGAGATGCGCTACGTCACCAAGGAATACGGAGAAGGTTCCAACGAAGTTCGCGCCCTCAGTGACATCAACCTGTCCGTTGACGAAGGGTCACTAGTAGCCGTCATGGGCGCCAGTGGCTCAGGCAAAAGCACGTTGCTCACCATCGCCGGAAGCCTTGAAGAACCGACCAGCGGCGACGTTCTGGTCGGGGGCGTGGCGTTATCGAAAATGTCGCGCAACGATAAGGCGCGCATGCGCCGTCGTTCGGTGGGTTTCGTATTCCAGGATTACAACCTCTTGGCCGGGCTCAGTGCGGTGGAGAACGTATCTCTTCCCTTAGAACTGGACGGAATTCCGGCGAAGAAGGCGCGAGTGGCGGGTATGAATGCTCTCGAGGAGTTGGGCCTGGCGGATCGCGCGTCGCGCTACCCCGACCAACTATCTGGGGGTGAGCGCCAGCGGGTGTCGATCGCGCGCGCAGTCGTGGGCGAGCGGCGTCTTCTCCTCGCTGACGAGCCCTCGGGTGCCCTGGACTCAGCGAACGGTGAGGCGGTCATGCGCCTCGTTCTCGCGGCCTGTCGCCGGGGGGTCGCCGCAGTGGTGGTCACCCACGACGCACAGTTGGCGTCCTGGGCCGATCGAGTGATTTTCCTTCGCGACGGGCACATCGTCGATCAGACGATTCCACCCTCGGGTCCTGAGTCGCTGCTTCAATCCACTCCGCACCAATGACCAACGTCATCCAGGAACGCCCGACGCCGACGCGATCTATGTCCAACGGCGGCGTACCCGCGCGGCGCGCAGTTGTGCGCTGGGCGTGGCGACTCTTTCGACGCGAGTGGCGCCAACAGTTGTTGATCTTGGCGCTCGTCGTCGTCGCGACGGCCGCCACCATTCTCGGTTCGGCGGTCGCCACCAACTCGCCACAACCCAAGAACTTTGGATTCGGCAACGCGCAGAACCTCGCGACCTTCCAGCCCTCGGCGACAAAAGGAGGCCACGGGCTATCGCAGACGCAAGTTTCAACCTACGTCGCGAGCTTGCAACGTTCGTACCCTCAGAGCGAGGTGATCGAGGACAAGACCTTCACGATTCCTGGCTCCATCGATACCTACGAACTCCGTGCGGAGGACCCTCACGGGGCACTCCTCTCGCCAATGTTGTCGTTGGTGCGCGGTCGCTACCCCACGGGTTCAGGCGAGGTCGCGCTCACCGCGGGAGTGGCTTTCGCGTTCAACGTGAACGTCGGTGACTCGTGGCGGGTCGCCGGCGTCACCAGACGCGTGGTGGGGATCGTCGTCAATCCCCAAAGTTTGTTGGACGAGTTCGCTCTGGTCGCACCCAGTCAAGTCACCTCTCCCAGCCAAGTCCAGGTCCTCTTCAACGGGGGTCTGCCCCGAAGCAAATCGCCGCTGCTCTCGTACATCCAAAACGTGAACAACCAACCGTCGAACGGCTTTAATCCTGAGACCATCAGCATCGTGGGACTGATACTCGGGATGATGTTGATTGCCCTCGTCTCGATCGGCGGCTTTACTGTTCTCGCCCAGCGCAGATTGCGCTCTATCGGAATGCTGGAGTCGCTGGGCGCGACCGATCGACACGTGGGACTCGTCGTGCGCGCCAACGGCGCCATTGTGGGATTTGCCGGCGCGATCATCGGCACGGCACTTGGACTTGCGGCGTGGCTCGCGTATCGGCCGAGTCTGGAACAGAGCGCCCATCACGATATTGGCGTCTTCGCGTTGCCGTGGGTAGTCGTCATTCTCGCAGTGATTCTTGGCGTCGCGGCCACATACTTTGCCGCCTCGCGACCGGCGCGTGCGTTGACAAAAATTCCCATCGTGTCGGCCCTCGCGGGGCGCCCCGCCCCGCCCCGCCAAATCCGCCGGACCGCGGTGCCCGGCATCGTCAGCTTCGTAGTCGCTTTTCTGCTGTTGGGGTACGCCGGTGGTGGCAACTCGTCGAACCAACGCATCCCAGAATTGGCCGGTGGTCTCATCCTGCTATTCCCGGGGATCATTTTGTTGGCTCCGTTTTGCTTGACCGCGCTGGCCAAGATCTTTCGGAGAGGGCCTCTCGCGATTCGTCTCTCGCTGCGCGACCTTTCGCGCTACCGAGCGCGCTCGGGATCCGCACTCTCGGCGATCAGCGTGGGAATTCTTATCGCGGTGATCATCTCCCTTGTGTCGGCCGCGCGATTCTCCAACGTGCTTGATTACGCCGGACCGAACATGAACTCCAGCCAACTCAACATCTATACCGCCAACGGTCCCTACGGCCCGAGTGGACCGGGCAGCGGGGGCAAGAACGCGGTGCCGACAGCCGCGGTGGGAGCCCTGCAGAAGAGCACCGACGCCATTGCCGCGTCGCTTGGAAGCCACCGGGTTCTTGAGTTGGAGACAACCAGCGCCTCACTCAATCACAATGGACCGGGACGAAGCTGGTCGGGGCCGATATTTGTCGCCACCCCTCAGCTCCTCAAGTTCTTTGGCATCAATTCGTCCGAGATCGAACCCGGTGCAGACATTCTCACCATGCGTCCGGGACTTTCGGGACTGTCGCAGATGCAACTCACGTACGGTGAACAAAAGCAGGGTCCACCCGGATCCTCGGGACCCTGTACTTCCGCGAATGGATGCCTCGCCAATCCCGAGAT
>Ga0182030_10001717_pt1 | contig 45660 bp, 49 predicted proteins | sample 812S3MmetaG_FD_121299 | JGI IMG/M metagenome (GOLD analysis project Ga0182030, IMG submission 121299) | Permafrost microbial communities from Stordalen Mire, Sweden - 812S3M metaG (Illumina Assembly) | ecosystem: Environmental > Terrestrial > Soil > Wetlands > Permafrost | place: Sweden...
TGGCTCCGGGGACTGGATTCGAACCAGCGACCTAATGGTTACACTTATTCACTATTTTCATAGTGGCGTGGACTATTTCATCATCCTCAAAATAGGATGCAAGGCGCTAAAGAAGGATTATTGCTAAGGACTCACCTTCTAGTCTCTGAACCCGCTAAGTGTTATTAACCTTCAACTTAGTTTGGCTGCAGATTGTCATATCGCATCGCGACTTAGATTTTCTGCAATTCACCTTGTTTTCACTCTGACGTTACCGTCAAAGGCTGCAATTCTATTATGCCGGCATGAACTTCACGATGGCAATTAGCGCATAGTAATACACACTTATCTGCTTCAGCAACGATTTTATCCCATCCAAGCGTTAACCCATGATCTGAAATCGTGAATTCTTTCTTAGAGTCGTCTATATGATGAAGATCCAGTGCACCTATACACTTATTGTAACCGCAGATTGAACATTTACCGCCTTTGTATGCAACAAGTTTTTGTCGATTCACCCTTCGGTGCTTCGAAACAGCACGTATAACATACTCTCGGCGTTCGGCATAAGTTCGACGTTCTGGCATATTTGAATTTTATACCATAGTGTGTCGTACAGCCACCCGCTCTACCGCTGAGCTACCCCGGATTATTAATGTGCGAACTCATTACATACCATTCTGGTATATCTTGGAGGACGCAAAGGGATTATATCGAAGTCGCCAACATCTAGCAAACTGAACTTATTTTGAGACCTCAACCGTTCTAACTATTGAAAATTGAATCTAGATCTATGGTTGCTAAGCAAATTCTTGTATCTGCTGCCGCATAATATAGTTTGAGTGTTTCGTCTTCCAGTATTGCTCCGCAACAGAAAACCGCCTTGCCCAACATATGCTTGTTACTGAGCTCGTTTATACCATCAACGTTGATATTTTTTAAGGCTTCAAAACCGCCAGGCACAAGATCGACAAGGCCAATAATTTCATATGGCTCAGTTGGCTCTAGGATTGGTTTCGTACTACGCCAGATCACCCTTAGAGGGTCAAATGGGCTGAGCAATGCTGCCCCTAGGCTGTAGACTCGATGGTCACTAAACTCGTTGATACCGTGATACAAAGCAAGCCACCCGTGTTTTGTCTTAATAGGTGGTGGTCCCATCTCGACGTAGGCTGCGTCAAAATATCCTGGCCGAGCGCTTATTATAGGGACTGGACTTGATTCCCAATCTATTAAGTTTTGAGATGTTGCTGACCAGATGTGGTTATCGCCAAAAAGCAATAAATAACGATCATCAATTTTCTCCGGGAATATAGCTGCCGATTTTGACCAATCGCCCGGTAGATTTTCTCGCTGAATATGCTCGAGCTGAGGAAACATTAGGTGATGCTTTTGCCAATTTTGGAGATCATCACTGGAGGCTATAGCGGCTCGGCCGGTTGTGCCGTCAAAAGCGGTGTATGTTACCCAATATTTGTTTTGAAGATAAATTATTCTAGGATCCTCGCAACCCTTAGCTTCCCAAGGAAACTCTGGTGCAATCACCGGCTCATTATCGATGGTGAAGTTAATCCCGTCGCTGCTCTCGGCGCGCATAATCCGAGAAATCCAATCGTCACCGACACCCCTAAACAGCAGATGATATGCACCGTCACGCTTAATGATCGTACTGTTGTAGGCTTTTTTGGAATACCACTTAGCGCTTGGATCTGGCCCAATTATCGGATTGTCTTTATAGCGCTTAAGCATAACTGCTATACAGTTAATAGTGTTCTGGCAGTTTTATCAAACACAACTGTGAGTTTTGAGGATATCTAAAGATAACAACCAACAGATATTTGATTCAGCGCCACTGTGATAATGGACCCCCGACTCATCAATCCCGTCGAAACATTTTAAGGTATCCTTGTCGTACATAGCCTCTTTTTTGATATTCTGGCCCTTAAACCAATTGGCCCACTGGTCTGCCAGCTCCAAACAGTAGCTGTCTCCTGATACTTGGTAAGCGGCGACCCAGGCCCAAATCATATAGGCCGCATCAATTGGTTGTTGTGAATAATTTGGGGCGATCTTGTCCCCCTTTGGTAGCCAACCGTCGTTACCGATCGGGCCTAGAGTTCGGCCGGTGGCGCATTTGGTTTGAACGAATTGAAGAATTTGTTGGCCCAGTTTGGCCATAGTTTGGTCTTTGTAAATTAACCCGTAGCGCAAAAAGGCGTAAGGAATAATACCGTTGCCGTAAGTCATAACTGCTTCTGGCCAGAACCAATCATTATCGACGTCACTAAAGTATGCCCTCAGTTTATTGATGATGATTTCCGAGAGTTGTTGATCAACATAAACTGTACCGAGCACGGCATAGGCGTAGCCTCTGAGGTTCGGGAAATTAGTAATCGTGGAACGCAAATCATTGATCATGGTTTTGGCTTCATCGGGATGTAAGCCTAAAGAGTAGGCATAACCCATCGCCCAAACAGCTTGGCCGACAGCGTCGTCAGAAGCCGGGTAATTGATGAACTTCCGGTCGGCAGTAGCAAAACCGTAGAAGCCATCTTTGTAACGAGATTTTTGAATGTAACTAAAGAGCGTTTCAGCTTGAGCCTGCTTACCAAGTGCTAAACAGGCGACCAAGCCTCTGGCGGCATCGTCTAACGCATAACCTTCCTCTTTTAGAATGGTTTGGCCGTCAGTGTGCTGCCAGATGCCGAAGTCGTCAATCAGGCTATCAAGGAACGAGGTGTTCATAGTCGGCTTTAACATAGTCCTTAATAATCTTTAAGTACGCCTGACCAACAGCCGTCCACTGCATTTCGCGGCCGTAGGTTTGAAGTTTATCTTTCGTTCTTTTAGCTAGGTCGCGGTCCTCGATCAATCGATTAACGGCAATAGCGATACTGCCAGGATCTTCAAATGGCACCAAGAAACCCCTACCGTTGGCTAGTATTTCTTGGGCATAACGGTAAGGTGTCGAAATAGTTACCAGATCAGTGCCAACGGCATAAGCCAGTGTTCCAGAAGCCGATTGTTCGGGATCTCGATGAACTGTTAAGTAAATATCTGAAGCCGATAGGTATTCCATTAGCTCTTCCGTCTCGAGATATCGATTGACAAAGGTCACAGAATTTTCAACTTGTAGTTCTTTGGCTAGAGCGACTAGACTCTTTCGGTACGTTTCATCGTTGTGGGCCATAACTTGCGGATGGGTCTGGCCAACTACCATTAGCTGAACCTCTGGATGATTTTTTAAAATGCCCGGCAGAGCGTTAATGATAATATCAACACCCTTATTGGGGCTCAGTAGTCCAGTTACCACCAGGTAGTATTTATCTTCTGACAAACCAAGTTTTTTCAGAACCTCGGACCGGTTTTTCTGGGGCTGCTTAGGCACACCATGAGGGATGACGACGATTTTATTTTCCGGTATTTGATAATCTGCGCAAAGAATACGCTTGGAGTCCTGGGTCATAGTGACGACAATCACCGAATGTTCGGAGATTCTTCGGGTGACTTCTTTTCTGGCCGGATCAGGATATGGCAAAACGGTGTGGAAAGTCGTGATGACCGGCACCTTCAGATAGTCGATCGTGTCAAAGATATAGTCACCGGTTGGATCGTGGTGTTTGACGCCGGCATAAGTAAAATCAGCCCAATGGCCGCCGTAAAGCCCAAATTCGTGCTGTAAGAACACGACATCTGGGGCTAGGTTGTTAAACAGTTTGGCGGCTTCGGTATATTGGTGACGGTCATCGGTCTTGAGCTTAGCAACAACCGTGTCGTCATATTGATAAACATCGTTAGGCTCCTCAGCGGCAGCCACAAATACCTCAATTGACGGATCGTTTTCTTGCATGCCTTGGATTAAATCCCGGCCGAAAGTGGCGATACCGCATTTCTTGGGCACCCAGGAACCGATTAGCCCGAGGCGAAGGTTGTTACGCATTAGTAGTTAAAACACGGTTTTTGGGGTAAAAACAACAAGCACACCCCTAAACATGACAACACCAAGCTCCATTTACGACGTTGTTATTATAACACACTTAGTCTAGTAGCTGACGGCTTTAACCGCTTTGGGGTTGTAATCAATTTAATATAGATGCTTGATGGCGGCATTAACCGACCGTTGGGCATCACGGCGTTTCAAAACTTGGCGTTTATCGTACAGTTTTCTGCCCTTGCCAACAGCTATTCGTAGCTTGATATATCGCCCTTGTGTCAGGATATCTAATGGCACAATAGTTCGCCCTTGTTTTTTGACGGCAATTAGTTGATTGATTTCTCGTCGCTTAGCAAGTAATCGCCGAGCTCTTGACTGCTCGTCTTCGGGTATCGGTATGCCGCTAGTCCCATTGATGGTGGCGTTGATTAGCCATAATTGATCATCTTTAACGGTCACGTAGGCACCGCGCAAATAGCCATGCCCCATGCGGAGTGATTTGACTTCCCGACCGTTCAGTTCTAAACCCACGATTAAATTATCGCCGAGTTCATAATCAAAACGAGCCCGTCGATTGCGAATTATCTTAGTATTTTGGCGTTTCTGCTTGGCCATGACCTTAAGTATGCCTCAGTTTTAGGGGTTACGCTACTGGCTAGTTGGTTTTGATGATTGTCCTTGCGGTATTCCAAACTGACGGATCGTGAAGAACCGTCATTCGATAGTACCAATACTCAGCACCCCATAGATAGATAGTTTTCATGCCAGTGGCCTTGCCAAAGGCGACCGTTGTTTTTAGCGTGTTGGCGTTAAACGATTTATTTTGCTCGGCTAAAGATATCTGAGGTAATGTCTTTTGATTGGGGGCCCAGGGTTCGGCTTGCAACTCGTGAATAATAGTATCTTTGCCACTCCAGATTTTCTCCATACCAGCTAAGAAGGCGTAGTACCAGGCTGGGAATGGATATTCAATATATCGGCCCAAGACTGGTGTCCAGACTCGCCGATAGATTGATATGGCATATTCATCGCCTGCCGGCTTACTAATCGGCCAACCAAGTGCGTTCTGACTTCGGGAAATAATCAGGGTATGCTTCGGATCAAGTCTACGAACTAAATCAGCCTCAGTGATTAAGCGTTGCCGACTATAGTTGGTACAACTGCCAAAGGCTTGTAAAAAGTACTCATTTTCAAGCTGGTAACTGGACAGTGCCGGATTATTTTTATAGCGGTCAACGACGGTTGTCATAAACTGCAGTAATTGTGGTTCCCAAACACCGGTTGGTTCGCTTTGGGCCCATGTAGGCTCGTGGCATTCTGGCCAGCGAGGCTGTCTTAGGCCGATAGACAATGAAACCTTGGCACCATGTGTCTCGGCTTGCTGGAATTCCCAGTCAAGCTCCGAAAAATTGTAAGCGCCTGGCTGAGGTTCAATGTCGTTCCAGTAACTAACTAGTCGGACATTTTTAACGTGTAGATCGTCAAGAATGGCCGAAAAAGTCTGATGAGGATTAAGCCCTAGCGATTCTGCATAATCTGCCACAAAACTGACACCGAGCTCCAATGGTTGATCTCGCTCCGACCAGATATACCACTGGGCGACACCGTACATAAAGCCAAGACTTATCAATGCGACAGTGACGACCGCACAGATTACTTTGTGCCACCAATTCTTATGCCAGTAGCCAGCTATGGATCTTGGCAACCACCAGGCCGCTGATTTTAATTTTTTGAGGGGCAATATGTTTTTAGGTGTTCGTTTATGCATTGTTATTAATCACCGTCACCTCTCGTCGATATCATCTAATTATGGTAATCCTTTTGCTTAAAAGTCGATACCTTTATTGGCTAAGTATTTATCGTCAAAGTGATGTTTGATTTTGTGCATGTCGGTGACTATATCTACTTGCGGCAATAGTGTTTTAGGAAAGTTGCGTCCTGTCAGGCACAAACTAGTGTTGGGTGCTCGCTTTTTGATAAGCAACTCGAGTTGAGTTTCGCTGAGTAGACCATCGTGAACGGCGTTGTTGATCTCGTCGCAAATAACTAGGTTATATTGGCCACTGGTAGCGCAGGCTAACGCCTCTTTGTAGGTAGCCTGAGCAGCTATACGGTGCTGTTTCGGCGTTATCTTTTCGGGGCTAAGATCATCAGGTGCCTGGTAGAAACCCTTACCGCCTTTATAAAAATAGAGCTGATCTTTAAAAAGTGGCTGGATGTCGCGAATAAAGGTATGCTCACCAACACCCCAATACTTGATGAACTGAATAAATGCGACTCGCCAGCGGTTTCCGAGTGCTCGACTCACCAAACCTAACGCAGCACTGGTCTTGCCTTTACCTTCGCCGGTGTAGACGATAACTACCGATTCTTTAAGTCTAAAGTCTTCAAACGTCACAATTCAATAATTATACTTCAGGAAGCTGTATCAAGACGATGCTTACTATTGATTGATTGCTCACGACGACTCGCCCGACTATTTTCTTGGCGAACCAAGTGACCAAGTTTAATAAGGGTCAGCTGGTAGGCCAAGTTCTGCTTGGTTTGTTCGTTAATTTTATTGATGATCTTAATACTTTTCCATTTTTTAAATAAATCAGTCCAATTAGCGTCAGCAGTAACTTTTTCCCACGCTGCTGGGCCAACATCTACAGCCATCCCGTCTTTCGCATATGGTGACTGCATCATACGTCTAAGAGCATTTAAGATGAACTGCGGTGTGAGAACTTGAATGTCAATTTCTAATCCCGCGGCCGGTTCTGACAACTGCTCGATAGTTTCGGGAGCCTCTATGACTTCGAGCATTGCCAACCTAGAAGTGGGTTTTTCTAACAGATAATTGATAACAACCAAAGACATCTCTGCGGCCTGCCGTTGGTCGTCAGGTATAATCCCGGCCAACTGTAGTCTTGGTAATTCGTTGCTGTCCATCAAACTCAGTCCAATCTACTGACAGCTTGAGTCTACCACATCTAGTGGGTCTGTACAATAAATTAACACTATATGTAGGCTATTTTTGTAAAGCAGCGTCAATTTTGGGGCGGTCAAAGCCCACTATGATGGTTCCGTCGATATCTATCACCGGAATACCCATCTGGCCTGATTTTGTAACGGCTTCTTGGCCAAATTTGGGATCTTTCTCGACATCCTTATCGACGTAACTAATCCCCATTTTTGTTAAGTAGTCTTTGGCGGCATGACAAAAAGCGCACCAAGTGGCAGTGTAAATAGTGACATGTTTTGTATTCATGCTTTAAGTTTATCACATTACTATACTTAGTAAAGCATAATGGAGTATGCCTAAATTGGTGATTAAGTCAGTCGAATTCGACTTGTGCCCGACAGATGATTACTGCTATACTTCAAGAGATGAGTGATAAGCCAGTGGCATCTCCTTCAGGGTTGCATTCGCCACCAGACAAAAGCCAAAAAAACAGCCATCAGCCAAAAAGTAAATTCGACCAAACCATGTATCAGCGCAACTTATTCATGAGTTTGGGGTTGGATATGACTTGGCAGTTGGCTTTAGTGGTAATTGTCCCAATTGTGGGCGGCTTTGCCCTTGATAAGCGCTATCACACTACCCCGTGGTTATTACTGGGCGGTTTTGTAATCGCTGCGGTTGGGGTCTTTGGCGTCCTCAGTCGAGTTGTATCAGAAGCTAATCAGCGGAGTGGCTATACCAAGCCGAGGCGCAAGTCATGAGCTTATTATCTGTAGTGGCAACGACCGGACCAAAGGTCTACATTGCTCCGGCACCGATCGGGCATTTTCTGGGCCTGACGATTACCAACTCGATGTTGTATGGCTGGATCTGTTTGGTGGCTATGATTGGCTTATTTACCTGGGTGGCTCATCGTATGAGCATTAAGCCCAAAGGTGGTTTCATCCAGTATGTTGAATTAGTCGTGGAATTTATCACCAATACCGTCGAGACGGCTTTTGAGGATAAGTCTAAAGCTCGTAAATACCTGCCCTACTTTGTGACTCTATTCTGCTTCCTGCTTTTTAATAATTTATCGGGTATGTTACCGTTTGCCAATGACGCTTTTACAGCTCACAACATGCCGTTATTGCGCCCCATGACCGGTGATCTCAATACCACCCTAGCGGCAGCAGTTATCACTATGGGCATGGTCTATACGGCTTCCATCCGTGAAACCGGCAGTGTCCGCAAGTACTTAAGGCACTTCTTTATCGGCAGCCCGTTGAACCCGTTATATCTGGTGCTTGGTTTACTGGAGATGCTGTCTGATGTTACCCGAGTTATCAGCTTGTCGCTGCGGTTGTTCTTAAATATTGCTATCGGCGAGATTATCGTGGCCGTCTTTGCCTACCTCGGCCATATGCTAGCTCCGGTTAGTGCCGTGGCCTTTTATCTGATTGATGGTTTTGACGGTGCCTTGCAGGCCTTTATTTTTACGATCCTGGCCATTATGTATTTGGCTATTGTTGTTAATCAGGCGACGGATGCTAAGCACCACGGCTTGACTGAAGGCGTCGATCCTGAAACAATGAGCCCGAACCTGGCGCGTGATGGGATGGATTCGTAGTGCGCCGGAATGTAATAAATTAATAAGGAGAAGATAAATAAAATGATTTTACTGTCAGACGCAATTAACACCGCCATTATCGGCAAAGGCCTGATGATTGGTGGTGGTTTTATCGGTCCCGGTATCGGTATTGGTATTATCGGCGGTAATTATCTTCAAGCGGTTGGTCGTAATCCCGAAGCGGCTAAGTTTCTTGGTCAAGCTTTAGTTTTTGTGGCCATCGTTGAGCTGTTTGCTTTGCTAGCCTTTGCTTCGATATTTATTGTTAGTTAAAGAGAGTTTAAGATAATCTGTGATTTTAGCGTTAACACAATTTGGGAGTAGTTCGTCGGGCATCGGCAGTTTAGGCATTAATGTCTCAGCCTTTATTATTCAGTTGCTAACTTTCCTGCTGGCTATCTGGATACTGCAACGTTTCGCCTTTAAACCGATATTGCGGATTTTACGTGATCGCCGTGAGTTAATTGATAAGGGCGTTAAGCTCGGCGATGAAATGAAAAAACAGCAAACCGAACTTGATAAAAAAGTGGCCGATGCTTTGCATGATGCCCGACAGCAAGCCGATGGAATTTTATCCCAAGCTGATCATCAAGCCCGTCAGGCTATTCAAACAGCCGAAGATAAGGCCCGGGATAAAGCGGAAGAAGTTATCGCCGAAGCTAAGGCTCAAATTGCTCAAGATACGGTCCGGGCGCGGCAAAAACTGGAAGGCGAAATTGTCAGCTTAATATCTGAGGCGACGGAAACGATCATTCATGAAAAAGTCGACGCCAAAAAAGATGCTGCCTTGATCGATGCCGCTTTGCGTGGAGGTCGTCAGAGATGAAGACAACACGCCATCAAATAGCGGCTGTTATAGCCGAACTTCTGCTTAAAAAACCAATTGGGAGAGCCGCGCTAGTGCAAGAATTAGCTGCATATTTACTGTCAGAGAATCGTCTGAGCGAGCTTGAGCCATTGCTCCGTGATATTGTCAGTTATCGAGCAGAAGATGGTGTTGTGGAGGCCACAACTCGGAGTGTTTACCAGTTATCCGACAAAGACTTGGTTGATATTAAGTCGTTAACTCATCAAGTTCGATCTAAAGTCTCAAAAGTTATTATTAACGAACAACACGACCCGACTGTAGTCGGCGGAGTGCGAGTCGAAATTGTCAATCAGCAGCTTGACTTAACTGTTCAAGCCCAACTGGGTCGCTTAAAACGCTTAACTAGTTTAGAAAGGCTTGGTTCATGAACGAATTCTCCATCCAAGGGCTATCGACTGATATTCGGACGGCTGTGGCCCAACTTAAAAAACGCCCGGAAATCGAGACCGTCGGCATTATTACCCGTGTTGGTGACGGTGTGGCTTGGATCTATGGTCTGCGGAGTTGCGGTTTTAACGAGATGCTCGATATCGAAGCGACCGACGGTCAGATTGTGACGGCTTTTGCTCTTAACTTGGGCGAAGAAGAAATTGGCGCTGTATTACTGGGCAGTGATGTGACCGTTAAAGCGGGAGCCAAAGTTCGTTTAAGCGGTAAAGTGCTAGAAGTGCCAGTTGGTCCGGAACTAATTGGCCGGGTGGTTGATCCCCTTGGGCGGCCGCTCGACGGCGGGTTGCCGATTAAATCTAAGCTTTCTAACCGACTGGAACAGTCTGCCCCGGGTGTACTGGACCGCCGTGGTGTTCATGAACCGTTGATGACCGGTATTATGGCAATTGACGCGATTGTGCCAATTGGTCGTGGTCAGCGAGAATTGATTATTGGTGATCGCCAAACCGGTAAGACCGCTATTGCTGTTGATACGATGATTAATCAAGCCCGCCAAAAGAGTGGTGTTATCAATATTTATGTGGCTATAGGTCAGAAATCGTCTAAAGTGGCTGCTCTGCAGGCCCGCTTAAAGCGTGAAGGTGTCATGGATCAGACCATTATTGTGGCTACCAGCCCGGCTGATCCGGCTGCCCTGCTCTACCTGGCGCCTTATGCTGGTTGTGCCATCGGTGAGTATTTCCGCGATAATCATCAGCATGCCTTAATTATTTACGATGATCTGTCAAAGCACGCCGTGGCCTATCGACAAATGTCCTTATTGTTACGTCGCCCACCGGGTCGAGAGGCTTACCCAGGCGACGTCTTTTACCTGCACTCTCGTCTACTGGAGCGCTCGGCTAAGCTGAGTGACGAATTGGGCGGTGGTTCGCTGACCGCCTTGCCAATCATTGAGACTCAAGCCGGGGACATTAGTGCCTACATCCCAACCAACGTGATTTCCATAACTGACGGCCAGATTTTCTTGGAAACTAACTTGTTTTATCAGGGTATTCGACCAGCCATTTCAGTTGGTTTGTCGGTCTCACGGGTTGGTGGTGCGGCTCAGACAATGGCCATGAAATCGGTCGGTGGCGGTCTTAAGCTTGATCTGGCTCAGTTTCGTGAACTTGCCTCTTTTGCTCAGTTCTCGACTGATTTGGACACCGAGACCAGAAACATCATTGAACGTGGCCAACGACTAACTGAATTACTTAAACAGCCTCAGTACACCCCATTAGCTATTTGGCAAATGTACGCTTCCCTGCTAGCGGCCACTAGTGGTGGTTTTGATAAAGTGCCGCTGGAAAAGATTAAAGCCGTCGAAGCTGTCCTTTTCCACGAGTTGGAAGACCAACACGGCAAACTGATAGGTGACCTTAATGGTGGTGGTCAACCAACCGACGAACAGAAAGCGACCTTACTCAAGGTTGTCGAATCTGTCGCTGCCGGCTATAGCGAAACATCAAAACGTAGCGCTCTACTTGAAGATGCGGTGATTGGGCAATAGCTTAAGACATGGCTAGTATGATTGCTCTTAAAAACCGGATCGAGTCTATTCGTAGTACCCGGCAAATCACCAAGGCTATGGAACTAGTTTCTGGTAGTAAACTGCGCCGCGCGATTGCCAGTGCTGAAACGACGCGGGATTATCGACGGGCGGCTTATGGCCTGCTAGCTCGCCTAAACACCATTACGGAAGTTGAAACTCAGCCACTGTTTCGCAAACGCCCAGTTAAAACTCGACTTTACGTAGTGATCACCAGTAACAGCGGCTTGGCTGGTGCTTATAACACCAATATTTTGAAGTTGTTGACTCAAGAAGTTGCCCGTGACCAGCGCGAGTCTGTCAAAAGTCTTGCCATCACTATCGGCAATAAGGGCGCCCAGTTTGTTAGGCGTGTTGGCGAAATTGAATTACTAGCTCACTACCCGGCCTTTGGCGACCATCCGACTCAGCAAGATATTCAACCGATCCTGCGCTCATTAGTCGATAGCTACCGTACCGCCAAAGTCGATGAAGTAATTGTCTTCTTCACGGTGTTTCGGTCTAATCTAGTCCAGGAAGCGGTCAGCTTACCGCTTTTACCAGCCCAACTTAACCGCGGCGGGGTCAATGTTGCCCCAGTTGAGGGAGCAATGAATTTTGAGCCTGATTTGGAGACCGTCATTCATCAAATTGCTACCCGGCTAATAGAGGTTCAAATTTGGCAGGCTCTATTGGAAGGTCTAGCCTGTGAACATTCGATGCGTATGTTGGCGATGAAAAACGCCACCGACAACGCCAATAATTTAATTGACGATTATACCCTTGAATTCAATACTGCACGTCAGGATTCAATTACGCAGGAATTATCAGAAATAACCGGCGGTGCTGAAGCACTCCGGGCACTATAAAAAGGAGAGTTATGGCAACAACTACCAAGCAAACGACTAAAAACGGTACCATCAGCCAAATTGTGGGTGTGGTGGTTGACGTGGAGTTCCCAGTCGGTCAATTACCGGCCATCTATAATGCCCTCGAGGTTGACCATGAGGGACAAAAACTGATCCTTGAAGTTGCCCAACATCTTAGCGAGTCGAGCGTTCGAACGGTTGCCTTAAGCTCAACTGATAGCTTGCAGCGCGGAACGTCTGTCGTTGACACAAGTCAGCCGATCAAAGTGCCGATTGGTGAAGCTACGCTGGGACGTATGTTTAATGTCGCCGGTCAACCAATAGACCATCTAGCAGGTAAGTTTACAGAATATGCTTCGATACATAAGTCACCGCCACCATTAATTGATCAATCAACCCAAGTTGAGATACTGGAAACCGGCATTAAAGTTATCGACCTAATTGCGCCGGTGATTAAGGGTGGTAAAGTCGGCCTATTTGGCGGTGCTGGGGTTGGTAAAACAGTCCTGATTCAGGAATTAATTAATAACATTGCTAAATTTCATAGTGGTTATTCGGTCTTCGCTGGCGTTGGTGAACGAACCCGTGAAGGCAACGACTTGTACCACGAAATGACTGAGTCGGGTGTGCTTAAGAATACTTCACTGGTCTTTGGCCAAATGAATGAACCACCAGGTGCTCGTTTACGGGTTGGTTTAAGTGGTCTAACGATTGCTGAGGGCTTTCGTGACAAAGGCAATGACGTGTTGCTGTTTATTGATAATATCTTTCGCTTTACGCAAGCCGGCTCGGAAGTTTCGGCTTTACTTGGTCGCTTGCCTTCAGCCGTCGGCTATCAGCCTAACTTGCAGCAAGAGATGGGTGAACTCCAGGAGCGTATCACATCGACTCGTGAGGGCTCAATTACGTCCGTTCAGGCCGTTTATGTACCGGCGGATGATTTAACCGACCCTGCCCCGGCGACAACTTTTTCACACCTTGATTCAACAATTGTTTTAAGTCGAGATCTGACTGAAATCGGGATTTATCCGGCAGTTGATCCATTAGACAGTAATTCAACGCTGCTTGACCCCGAAGTGATCGGTGAAGATCACTATAACGTGGCCCGTGAAGTGCAGCGACTATTGCAGCGCTATAAGGACCTGCAGGATATTATCGCTATCCTGGGGATGGAAGAATTATCGGATGAAGATAAATCAACCGTGGCCCGAGCGCGGCGCATCCAACGCTTCTTGAGCCAACCGTTCTTTGTGGCTGAGACTTTCACTGGCCGACCTGGTAAATATGTTAAGTTGGCTGATACTATTCAAGGTTTTAAAGAAATCTTAGACGGTAAACATGATTCCAAGAGCGAGCAGGCCTTTTACATGAAGGGTGATATTAGTGAAGTTAATGACGATAAAGAGCTTAAAGAACAGTAGGTAAAGTGATTCACTTACAACTTGTCACATTATCGGGCACCAAATTTAATGATGATGTTTATGAGGTAATTTTACCAACATTGGATGGTCAAATTGGCGTTTTGCCAGGTCACATGCCATTAATTAGTGTGGCTACTAGTGGTGTGATTGCTGTTCGTCGTCATCCTAAAGATGCCGATTCGGCTGTTGAATTTTTTGCTACTGACGGCGGTGTTATTGAAGTAGCTGGCGATACACTGCGGGTGATTGTTGATGAGGCTGATCATGCCGATAACATTAACCAAGCCGATGCCGAAGCGGCTCATCAACGGGCTTTAAAAATTAAGGCCGAAGCTAAGGATCAAGTTAGTCTTGAACATGCCCAAGCTTTGGTTGATCGGACACGCGTTCGATTGCACGTGGCTGGCTTAAAACATCGTCACCATTAGAGATTAAATTACAAAAATACAGCGTTTAAATTTGACTTTAATTTTTGTTAGTTATTGCTGAAACTTACGATGTTAATCTGCACATATTCTATGTTGCCAAATGTTTGCATAAATGGCACGCCTATTGCAATTTAAACAACCTCATAATAAGCTTAGGCTGTAACACAATAAAGTGGAGGTTTTCAATGTTTGGGAGAAAACAAGTAGCCATTTTGGTGGCTGAGTTTCTCGGCACTGGCGCTTTGGCGTTAGTGATGTTGAGCGTCCAACACTCAACAATTGGTCTGCCATATTTCGTGGCATTGCTAGCAGGTTTAACACTAGCAGTAATGATCATCGTAGTCGGTCGTGGTGGTGCGGGTCATTTCAACCCAGCAGTCACGATTGGTATGTGGACGATCCGACAAATAAAAACAGCGCCAGCAGTTGCCTATATAGTTGCGCAGATGCTTGGTGCATGGGCCGCCTATTATTTGTACACGTACTTTGTCAGAACAAAGCTGACGACTACGGGGGGTCATTATGACGCCCACATTTTAGTCGCCGAAGCCGTCGGTGCTGTTGTCTTAGCCCTGGCCTGGGGTGCAGCAGTCTATAACAAATATTGGAGTGCTAAGAGTGCTGCTACGATTGGTGCAGCTTATGTCTTAGCTATCGTCGTTGCATCATCGGCCGGGATTGGTATTGTCAACCCAGCTGTCGCCCTCAGTATGAGAGCGTTTGATGTATTTGGCTCCATGGGTTGGGGTACATACGTACTTGGACCGGTGCTTGGTGCTATTGTTGGCTTTAACCTTTACGCTTTGCTATTTAGCCCAGAAGGCCATCTGGCGGGCGTTAAAGCTGTCGTCGACACATTTGGCCGAGGCACTACTAGCAAACCAGCCGCTGTGACGGTTGCAGCTAGTAAGCCAGCCACAACTCGACGTCGCACAACAACTCGACGTCGCACTACACGACGAGCTCGCTAAAATTAAATAACACACAGAATCTTAACTGCCCCGAGACCAAAGCCGGGGCAGTTATATTTCACCGTCCAATAAATCTTGCTCAAATTGACGAATACCGGCTAGTGTCGCGTCGTACTGGCTAACGGCTGGAAAATTAAGTTCCTTAACATGTTGCCACATAACTTTAAGTAATTGCTCGGTGTGCTCAATATCGTCACTACTGAAGGTCAGATCCAAGCTATTAATACGACCGTGACTGTCGGGTTGAATAAATTCTAATCTGCCTAAAGGTACCTTATAGCCAGCAAATTTTGTTGACTTCTCGACCAAGATTTTATAACAGCATAGCTGCCGTTTGTAACGATATAGTTTGGTGTCGCTTAACCAGCGGTCATAGCTTTTACCGGTCTTATAATCAACCACCGTTATAGTTTTAGCTTTAGGGTCAATTTCCAAGTAATCAACTTTGCCGGCTAAGTGGGCGTCACCCACAAAAACGTTTTCGTTTTTAAATGATATCTCTGATTGATTGCCTGGTTTAAAAATTTTCGAGCGATTCTTTAAATAGGTTGTTAAGTCTATATGACCGCGCTCGACTTCAATAGTCAGGCGCGCCGGCAAAAGTGCCTTGCTCTCCATCCTAGTCTTGAAATATGATAGAACCTCTTTGGAAGTGGGCATTGTGCCGTAGGACGTCAAACTATGCTGTAGCCATTCTAATGTTTCATGAATGGCGCTACCGTATTGACCGTCTATAGTTGGGGCTTCCGGGAAACGTAGCAAAGTCGTGAAGAAGAAATGCTCGGGCCCACCGTATTCAAGATCCAGAAAACTATTAAGATGCGTCGGGCTAAGTTGATATTTCTCTAACCGGTTAGAGAGCAAAGCACTCAGTTCGGATTGCCACGGTGTATTGGTGTGCCGTTGTTGCCAGTTAAGCTCCAGTAACTTAAGTTCTGGCGGTGTCGTGTCGTGGTGTTTGACGGCTTGAAGACCTTCCGGCAAAATCATAACCTTCGAACTATTGTCACTCTGGACGCGCTCATCGAAATACTTTAATGGTTTCGTCGCTTTGCCATTATAGTTTTGTGAGGCATCGGTCAGATACAAACCGAATTTGGCTCTGGTTGCTGCCACAAACAAAATACGTAATCGCTCATCGTCGCTAGCGCCGGCATGTCTGATTGCCACCAAGTTGGCTGGTAGAGTTAGATGGTTATTCTGTGTTCGGGACGATCCGCCCCAGACGTCATCTTGGCAGCTCGGCAAGAAAACATGCTCGAACTCTAAACCCTTAGCCTTAAATACCGTCATAACCTGGACTGCCTCAGCCTGCTGATTGTATGGACTGGTGTTAACCATTCGTTCATCAGCCTCTTCATACATGTCAACCAAAGATATAAGATCTTGCAGCATTAGAACATCCCTGAAAGTGTCTTGATGGTCGCGCAATTTAGCTCGCAGTACTATCAAGTTAGACAAGGCTTCATAAAAGAGATCGGGCTGAGTTTGTATAACTTTACTGTCAGTATAGTAAGCCTTAAGTGGTGAGTAGACTTGTGGTAGATCGGCCTCATTGGTGGTGACGGCCGCTGTGCCGATTAAGTAGTCTAACATCATCTCGCAGCTTTCCTGCTCGACTTTGGTCGCCAAGGTTAGGAACAATAGGGCCGGTAGTCGGAATTGTTGGCCGTTGCTTAGTAAGACTTGACTCCATGTTTGAAGTTTGGCTGCTTCTTGGTGATCGGCCTGGTAGGCTTGGTCGGCCACTTGCCAAGACACTTGCCAAATTGCACCGATTGGTAGGTGCCAAAAATCGTAACTCAGTACTTCTGGCCATAGATGATTGGCCGTAGCTTGGTCGTTGTCTGCCAGGGCTAGGACCAGACGGCTCATTGTCAAAAGCTGCTTAATCACCGGTGTCTCTAAGATATTCTCGCGTTTTTCGTAGTGTACCGGCACTTGGTGAGCATTGAGATATGGTACTAACGGCTCAAGTTGACGATGGCGCGGTGCTAGAACAGCAATTTGGTTGGGTTGGGTGCCATTATCAATTAGAGCTTTAATCTTGCCGGCGATCCAATCGGCTTGGGCGATGTCGCTTAAGAATTGCCGACGTTCAATGATAGCCTTATTGGGTAGTTTTGAATTAACTGACCTAAGTACCTTATCAACATTCTTAAATTGATAATGAAGACGTGATCCTATCTGTTCGGCAATGTTTTGGGCGGTTGATAGTATATCTGGGTGGGAACGGTAATTAGCCGTTAGATTAATTACGGTGACATCACGGTAAGTCCGATAGAAATCAATCATGTTGGAATAAAGGGCTCCTTGGAAAGCATAAATTGCCTGGTCGTCATCACCGACCGCCATAACATTAGGTCGACCTTCACTAACCGGATTGTCAGTTAGCAATTGGACAAGACGCATTTGAGCCGGATTGGTATCCTGAAACTCATCGAGCAGGATGTACAGATACTGCTCTTGGAGAGTAAATTTTAGATCATTAAGGGAGTCTAAAACTTCGATGGCTTTGAGGATCATGTCGTCAAAGTCGTATAAGCCACGCTGATTTAAATCAGCCTGATAAAGGTCTAAGACGTCGGCTAGAGCAATAATTCGCCGGCTTTCCAGCTCGCCAGCCAGCATAAAGTGGTTGTGCTCGTCTTTGACTAGCCAGCTATTTTTCCAGGCTGTCAGCGGTGTCGTTTTATTGATGGCTTGGGCTTCCTGTAGGGCAGCCTTAAGCAGTTCAACGGCAGCTTGGGCCAATGAGCCGTACGGTTGGTTGGCTGGTGATTTAGGTTTGGTGGCTTCCAAGTTGTGTAAAATTTTGTCAAATAACGGCAAAGCTTTGACGGTAATGGGCATCCGCACAAAATCACTTAGTAATGGCTGGATGTCTTGGCTGGCTTGTTTAATAAACTCTAAATTTTCGCTGGCAATTAACTTAAGGGATGATGATGTTAACAGAGCCCGCTTAATCTCGCTAATAGTCGATATTAGATCGCGCAGGTGATGTCGAGTCTGCTTAAGCGGGTTGGCGTAACTCATCGCTTCAACGATGTCAGCTATAATCTGGCGCTGGCCTAATTCATCGACTGGGTTTTGAAGACGCGTTTCAGCAAAATATTCCGGGAAACGACGAATTAAATCACCACCAAAGGCGTGATAAGTACTGATCGTGACGTCATAGGCAGCTTGACCGATAAAACTACTGAGGCGCTGACGCATATTCTCCGCACCGTTCTCGGTGAATGTCAGACAGAGAATATTACGAGCTGGAGTATCAGTTTTAGTTAGGATATTAGCTACCCTAGCACTTAGTAGCTGGGTTTTGCCGGTGCCCGGTCCGGCTATTACCAATAAAGGACCATCGATTGTATCAACGGCCTGCTTCTGCTCAGTGTTAAGCGCCTTATAGACTGCTTCGAACTCACTCATATGTACTTATTGTAACAGTGGCCGATAGGTCTGGGCAGTAAATTGGATTAATTAGAACGCTGTTTGGCTAAACAGATCGGGCAATCCTCTTCCCCGGCGAATTCAGTTGACCATTGCTCAGCTGCTCTCCACCACGGCTCGTAATTGTGAAAAGCTGAAAGATCAGCAAGCTCACGCAGCAGCCAGCCTTTTCGACCAGAGAAGTGAAGTTTACCCCAATCAACGGCTGCCCAATGGGGTCCAGCTGGGATTACTGAAATTGGCTTTTTGGATCGATAATCCTTAGGCTCTTTATTCAACAAACCTCGGATAATATTGTCAGCTACAAAAACGGCATCGTGAAGTGCAGTTTGAGCAAAACCGCTATAGGGTGTTGAAGCATTGTCACCAATCACGTAGATATTGGACTCGGCCTCTAGGCGTTGATCAACAATGACTTTACGACGATCACTGATAGCAAAATTATTGGTTTCAAAGAACGGGTGATTGGCCATGCCGGCCGTCCAAATGACTGTGTGACTAGTTAGCGGTTTACCGTTGATCGTTAGGGCATCGGCCGTTTCGCCTTGGACTGCTTGACCTAGGTATAATTTTACCCCAAGACGGTGGAGCTGGCGGCGGACAGCTCGTGCGGTAGTTTTTGAGGAATGTGGTAACAAGCGCGGCGCTGACTCAATCAGATCGATGTGGACCGCGCGGTGCTTAATACCGTGCTTGGCCATAACTTTGTGAAGATAATCGGGCAATGCTCCGGCTAGTTCAATGCCTGTTGGTCCGGCTCCGACGATCACATAGTTTGGATCAGGCTGGCCGTCATCACTTAGTTGACGGTGGAGATGATTTTTAAAACGACGGATTTCCTCGAGTGATTTGATGCCATATGAATATGTACTGAGTCCTTCTATGCCGAAATAATTTGTGACGACGCCGATGGCCAAAATCAGTTTGTCGTAAGGGATAATGTGGCCTTCTTTAGTGGTCAGTGTTTTGTGGCCACGATCAAGATGGGCCGCAGTTCCTAGGGCTAGTGTCACCCTGTCGGTCGGTAAAATATTGGTTAGCGCAATACTGGACTGGTTGTGCAGTCCGCCGGTCGCCGTATGATAAAGACTCGGATAATAGCGGAAATCTGTTTGGTCGGACAACAAGGTAACGGCCACGTCTTTTCGGTGACTAAGTTCCAGGGCCGCTTTAATGCCGCCAAAACCACCACCCACTATCAGAACGTGCAATTTTGGCATGTCTGCTCTGTTTCTATCTGTATCATAATGATCAGTTTAACATAAGCAACTTGCAAACGCACAGATATACGATTAAGCTTTGAAGTGATGGATGAGATCAAAATCACTCTTAAAAAACGCGGTTTTAAAGGTGAAGTTGACGATAGTGTCGAAACGCGTGATGTCTACAGCCATGATGCTTCAATGTTTGAGATTCGTCCGCAATTAGTCGTCATGCCTAATGATGCCGAGGATGTAGCTACTGTGGTAAGGCTCGTTGCCGAGCAAAAGGTTAATCATGGTGATTTATCGGTCACCGCTCGCAGTGCTGGTACCGATATGAGCGGTGCGGCCATTAATGATTCAATTATTGTTGATTTCAGTAAACACCTGACGGAAATTGAGCACGTCAGTGAAACGGCTGCCCAAGTTCAGCCGGGTGTTTTGTACCGTAATTTTGAGAAAGTTACCTTACAGCATCATGCTCTACTGCCACCCTACCCGGCTTCACGAGATTTATGCTCGTTGGGCGGCATGGTCAATAACAATTCTGGTGGTGAAAAATCGCTGGAATTTGGCAAGACCGAGAACTTTGTGACAGAACTTAAAATGGTTTTTTCTGATGGTATTGAGAGAACCATTAAACCACTCAATAAGGCTGGTCTAACACAAAAAATGGAACAGTCAGATTTTGAAGGTCAAATTTACCGTGAGCTATACAAACTTGTTGAGGCACATTATCTTGAAATAAAGACTGCTAAACCACATGTTACCAAAAACTCAACCGGTTATAACTTATGGGATGTTTGGGACCGTCAAAGTGAGACATTTGATCTAACTAAATTGATTGTCGGCGCCCAAGGTACATTAGGATTAACGACTGACATTCAGATTCGCCTGGTGCCTTCCCGACCGCATTCTGGGTTACTCGTTTTGTTCTTGCGGGATATCGATGCCTTGGGCGATATTGTGCCTAAGGTTCTAAAATACCAGCCAGCGACCTTTGAAAGTTTTGATGACGCCACACTTTGGCTTTCAATCCGTTTTATGCCAAGTTTCCTTAAGCTTTTGGGACTCAAAAAATTTATCCATTTAATTTTTAGTTTGATACCCGACGGTCTGCAGCTGCTTCATGGCATTCCGAAGTTGATATTAATGATCGAATTTAATGGCCAAACTGAAGACGAAGTTCGAGCCAAGATTAAGGCTCTTCATAAAGAACTCAAGCAATACCGGGCTCGCTATGAAATCAACGGCTTTGAAGAAGATGCCACGGAAGGTAAAAGCGAAAAGTTCTGGGTCATGCGACGGCAAAGCTTTAACCTTTTACGCAGTAAGGTTAAGGACAAACATACCGCTCCGTTTATCGATGATTTGGTTGTCAACCCGTCATATTTAACAGAATTTTTACCTAAAATTCGAAAAATTATTAAAAAGTATAAGTTGCTAGCAACGATTGCTGGTCATATGGGGGATGGCAACTTTCATATTATTCCCCTAATGAAGCTTGAGGACCCCAAGGATCGAGCCAAACTCTTACCGGCCATGAAGGAAGTCAATAATTTAGTGTTGCATTATCACGGCAGTTTAAGTGGTGAACATAATGATGGGCTAGTCCGCGGACCGTGGCTAGAACTAATGTACGGTAAGCCTATGCTGGATATTTTCCGACAGACTAAACAAATCATGGACCCCCAAGGAATCTTTAACCCACACAAAAAGGCGACCGCTGACTGGGATTATAGTTTTTCACACATACGGGAGCACTTTTAGAACTATTTGATTGATGGCTTGTGCTCAACCAGCACATGTTCACTGGGTAATACTATTTCAGCTTTTGTGCCTTTGCCTGCAGTACTGGTGAGTGTAATTGCACCGTCGTGCAGACTGGCAATATGCTGGGCAATGGACAATCCTAAGCCAAAACCATTGTTGCCACCTCTAGCCTTGTCGGCTCGGTAAAACCGGTCAAAGACATGTTCCAGGGCTTTTGGTTCAATGCCAACGCCCTGATCGCTTACGGTGATGACTGTAGTTTGCTGATGACGTTTGGTCAGTATGGTTACCGTTGATTTCTCTGGGCTGTATTTTATGGCGTTGTCCAACAATATCACCAGAAGTTGAATAAGGCTGTCGGCATCGCCAATTAGAGGTTCATTTTTAGATTCATCGACTATGTTAATGTGTTTTGCTTCGGCTTGTTGGCTAATCTGCCCGATAGCTTCCAGTACGATTGGCTGAACTGTCAAATTAGTGAAGCGTTGACGTAACTCATTAGATTCCAGCTGACTCAAGCGCAGTAAATTGTTGAGCAAAGCTTCAAGCTTATCGGCATCTTCAAGGTTGCTCTTGATAGCTTCGCGCAATTCATCTTTTGATAATGAGTCATCCAACAATGCCACTTCGGCACTCATCTTTAGTGAAGTAACTGGTGTCCGCAATTCGTGGCTAGCGTCGGCCACGAAACGTTTCTGTCTTTCATTGGAGGCTTCAATTGGCCGAAGTGTCCGTCGAGCCAGCCAATAGCTAGCAAAGCCAGCGACCAGCAGGACTAACAAGTTGATATAAATTAACTCGATCAATATGTGGTGTGAACCATTGCTAGCGTCACTATCTCGGACGAAAAATGGGTTACCAGAGAAAACCGGGAATTGTTGATAAATTCGTCGCGTCTGATCGCCCAGGCTATTAGCAATTTGGTTAGTGGCTACATGATAAAGAACAGCACTAAATATAATACTGATAGCCATAGCTAAGGTTAGGTACCAAGCTGTTAGCTTAATGGTGGCCGACTGATAGACATTATTCATGGTTGGGCCTCCAGCTTGTATCCGAAGCCCCTCAGGGTATGCAGTAATGGTTGGCTTTCAGGGAATGGTCGATCGATTTTATTACGCAGGTAGCCCATATAGACCTCGACGGTATTAGGCAAAACATAGGCGTCCTCATCCCATACGTGATTAATGATCATGTCTTTGGTAACGACTCGGCCTTGAGTGCTGAGCAAGTATTCTAATAACGCAAACTCCTTGCTGGAAAGCCTAATCTCATTTTGTCCTCGCTTAACTTTGTAGTTGGTTGTATCAACCGACAGATCATCGACTTTGATGATCGTTCCTGTGTGCTTGGGCGGCCGCCGTAGCAGCGCTTTAACGCGAGCAATTAGCTCATCAAATGAGAAAGGCTTGACTAAGTAGTCATCGGCGCCGCTATTAAGGCCTTCGATTTTGTCTCCGATGGTGCCTCTAGCTGTAAGCATCAAGATGGGTACGCTGCCGCCTTCTTCGCGAACCTTGCGACACAATTCTACTCCGTCGATCGTGCCAGGCAGCATTCGGTCAAGTACAACTAAATCATAGTCAGGGTCACGCGCATATGATAGCCCCGAGTCGGCGTCATAAACCGCGTCGACAGCGTATCCCTTTAATTCCAGACCTTTCTTAATGGCCTTGGCAATTTTAACTTCATCTTCAACAACCAATATTCGCATTGCTGCAGTCCATTATATAGTTTTGCTTGAGATTTAGCTGTAGCGTTCCACGCCGTTGTAACGATGTAGCTAAATGATCTGAAATAGTGCATAGTATATGAATATGACCGAGGTCTATAGTCTTGTTGAATCGGTGCCGCCAGAAATTGACTTGTTGGTTGTGCCCGGGAAAAATCTTGGGGCAGGTTCGGCGCGCCATGACATACGTGATGACAATTATAACCTGAGTACAGATAGCCGTATTAACACTATCGCTGCCGGAATGCTCTGGGTACCTGGGCGAGTGATTGTACTATCTGGTGCTCAGACGGCTGGCCGAGACATTCAATCACAACCATCAGCGGCAAGAGAGTATTTAATGAGAAAATTTCCGGACATTCCCTTCGATGATATTTTGTTGGAGGAAAGTGGTGTCCATACAGCCAAAAGTGCTCAAGCCGTTGCGGAATTACTCAAAGATAAAGATTACCGGCACGTTGGCTTGGTTGGACTTGATTACACCGGTCATCTCAATAACTCAGCCACACTTTTCGAGCATTATGGCGTAAATTTGGCGGCCAAAATTGCTGCTGAGGGTATCATTAGCCAACGCTCCGCTCACCACGAGGCTTTCATTGAAGCGTGGCGTGGTTCTCATAGAATTCAAAGAGAAATTATGAAAGAGAAGATGCGTCAACATATATTGAACGTTGATCAAGGAGGGCGTTTGTTGGGCTTATTGGCGAGCATTGCCAGACGTTGACAGCTAATTGCTCAAGAATTTGCTTACGTGTACAATCATAAGCAATATAGATTGATTTATGATGATAAAAAGAGTTGGTGATTTTATTAGAAACCGTCAGGGTGGCGACACCATAGTAGAGGTTGTTATTGCTATAGCAGTCATTGCGACAGTCCTAACAGGCGCGTTTGTGGTCACTAATCGTAGCTTAACGGCAGTTCGTGATTCCGAAGAACATAGCGAAGCTCTGCAGCTGCTGCAAGGCCAAGTCGAGCTGCTCAGATCGGTTGCTTCCCAAACGAGCAATAATCAATTGTCTAGTGTGACGCTAAACACGCTGCCATTTTGCTTCAGTAGCGATGGGGTTTATCAGACAGTTGTAACACAGGGCCCCGACCCATGTTCGACTGATAACATACCATACTATCTGTCAATAATAGAATCTGCAGCACCACAACCCACTGGACCACCAACAAAAACTTTTCTCGCAACAGTTAGATGGGCGGCATTGGGTGGCGGGACTGATCAAGTTCAGCTGGCCTATAAGGTTGATGTTGAATAGAGATAATCTATAACTTGATTAATTCCGGTCGATTTTAAACGTTGCTATTTGTAATAATTTTCACAGTACTCGATATTGCCTCGGAGCCATACTAGCACTAGCAAGTTAATGGAGGTGTACTGGTATGTCGAAGAAAAAAATAGTGCAACTATTAACTGAATATGAACTGGCCCATCGCCGTAAACTGAGTAAATATATAGTTAGATAGGGCGCCCCAATCAAAATTATCTCTCCTCTTATGGCAGTGTTAATTAGTGCGCTAACTAGCGTACACTAGAGTTATGGTCGAGCAAACCGCCGATAGATTTCATGAGTTCTTAAAAGATTACGTTATTAAAAGTTTTAAAAAGGGTGAAATTATCATTTTCCAGGGAGAGGCTCCACGTACGGCCTACGTTATCAAAACTGGGGTGGTTAAGACTTACAACCTTAATTCCAATGGTGACGAGAAGCCGGTCGGCTTTAATACCGAAAATGACATTTTCCCGGCTCCGTGGACATTCTATAAAGCTCCCAGTGCCCTCTATTATTACGAAGCCCTAACTGACTCCCAGCTTTATCACGTGCCGCGGGATGATTATCTTAAATTTCTTAAAACCCACCCGGATGAGACATATGCCCAACTGGAACATATGGTGACTGACCATTTAGGCAGTATGATGCGTCTCAATGCCCTGCAGCATTCCAGGGCCAGTGATAAGCTAATTTATACCCTTCACTACCTTGCACTCAGCCAAGGCCATACAGTTTCGCCAGACGAGGTCGAGATTGGCCTCAACTTGACCCATCAAGATTTTGCTAACTTGACTGGGTTGACACGTGAGACCGCGGCTACGGAACTAAATAAACTTAAATCACTTGGTGTAATTGAATATGGCAAACACTCGTTATACCGGGTTAAAGTTAAAAAACTCAACCAAGCCCTTAATGATCAATCAATTGCAGAAGTAAAACTTAACTTTTAGCTTTTTTGCGGCTAATTAGGACGTCGTTAACGATTTTTGTCAGATTTTGTGGAGCTGTCCAGGACTTGATAATGCAACGAGTGGCGCCTAGGCTGTAGGCTTCGTTGACCTCAGGCGAGTTTTCCATATTAGTGAATATCAACACCTTAACTCCGTTGTGACTATCTAGATTATAGTTTTGTAGAAATTCGAGACCACCCATAATGGGCATTAATAAATCGAGCAGAATAAGGTCAGGCTTGAATTTCTTAACGGCCGTCAAAGCAATCTTGCCGTTCAGGGCTGATTCAACAGTATGTCCAGCCTTTTTAAGGATAATTGTATAAGCGTTGTTTAAATCCTTATCGTCCTCAACGATTAGTACTTTTGCCATTTATCCTCGTTGTCTCTCCATTAGGGCTTTTTCTAAATGTATCACATGTTCGTACTATCATGCTCAAGCAGTGGTCGCCTATGAAATATCTTACATCTGTCTTATCCCGATACCGATTTCTTAGTAGTGTTTTTGGGGAGTGCCACATAGAAAGTGCTGCCTGAATACTCAGCGCTCTTAAACCATATCTTGCCATGTAAGATCATGACCAGCCCTCTAACAACGTATAAACCTAGGCCTGTACCGGTAGTTTCCTTTTGAACGACATTATGGGCTCTAAAAAACTTACTAAAGATTTTGTCTTGAGATTGCTCGGGTATGCCAACGCCAGTATCTTCGACCATAAATTCAACCCACTGACGTTGGTTGTGGACTGTCACGGTAACCTTGCCGCGACGCGGTGTGTACTTAATGGCGTTACTGATTAAATTGGCTAAAACTTCCTTTACAATCAAGCTATCGGTCTTCAACAGAGCGGCCTGTTTAGGGGCTTTAAAGATGATAGTTATAGCTTTATTTTTGGCGGTAAGAGTTAAGTCATGAACAACTTCCTGGGCTAATTGACGACCGTCGTGTGGCTTACGGCTGACTTTAATGCTACCACTTTCAATTCGGGCAATATTGAGTAATGTGGCAATTAATTCGTTCATATTATTGGTCGCATTGGTAATGATTTTCATGGCTTGAGCTTGGTCCCTGCTAACGTCACCCATATAGCCTTCAGACAACATATGGGCATACGTTTTGATGGTTGAAAGCGGTGTCCGTAACTGATGTGAAGCGATTGATATAAATTCACTCTTCATTCTGTCGACTTCATTTTCCAAAGTAATATCACGAAAAACCTCAATTGCTCCGACAGGTTTGTCGTTAAATATAATCGGTGAGACAGTGCTGTTAACTGGTATAACCTTACCCCGTTTGGATCGGTACAGTATTTTTTCCGTTACGGGCTTACCGTTTAAGAACATCTTAAATATGGGACGTTCAATCAAAGGTACTGGTTCACCGTCAGCCCTAACGGCTGGGATAACCTTGGGGAACCATTGATCAATGGCATTTTCAAGCTTAATGCCTAGAATCTCTAAAGCTGCAGGATTAATTCTAGTAATGTGCCCATACTCGTCGGTGGTAATTGCTCCATCCCCAATACTTTTGAATATTGCTTCCGATTCAGCTCTGACGCTTGCAACTGTTGAATCCTGTCTAGAATGTTTGGCTGTAGAAGTGGCTGTCTTGGTCATACTGCCTCGTTGTTGTTGGGGTTTGAGCTTCGATTTTTATTGACGTGGGCCAACAGCGATAACTGTTCAGTATATTCCTCAACAATTTCACTGTCTTCGGTTAGCAGCGACACGGCAACACGTATCCAATCGATCAAATTGGATAGATCCTTTTCGGATATCTCATCAGGCTCTTTATGTAAGTGGTTGCGCACCTGACGGCCAATAAAACGATCGGCAGCCGGACCAAGATAAACATTCGTGACGCGAACAACTTTATCATAGAGGTTAGTCTGCTCGTTCACGTTGCTTATACCTCCTCGATGCGCTTTAGTCGCTTAGCGCCGAAGGCCATTAGACCGAAGCCGATGGCTTGGATGGACAGAAGACTATAGAAAATTATGAATACAGCGCTAAATGAAGCCTTACTTTCAGCTTCAAATACACCGCTTAAATATTGCCAACAAATTGATCCTAGGATCACAATAACTAGTCCACCAGCAACTTGGCTAAGTACTTGTTTATAGATCAGACCTTGAGTTTTTTGAGCGTAAAGCCATAATTCATAGGTGCTCAATAAACCTATAAACCAAGCGTATAGGTAAGGAACGATGATCGTAAAGATCAGCAACCATGAAGATAAGCGATAAGGGTTAATTGGCTCATTACTGTTATGTATCACAAAATGCGAGAACAATACCCCGATAGCGATGTAGGCTAAGACTAATAGACGCGTAACGATAAGGCCAGGCCGGGTTTTCACTAAAACATTTAAGGTTCTGGTGCCGCGACTAATATATGTAAATCCAACTAGTGGAACGAGTAGCATAAGATAGTTATCAATAATGATCTGAGCACTTCTAAACCCAGGGTTTCGTGCTGAAATTGCCGCCAAAATCAGACTCACTATAATCGGTATTACTAATCCCCAGGCTAATATTCGGACTCCATCGGCAATGTTTTTAAACGCTTTACCTTCTTTGGCCTGATGTAACTTATGAGCGTATTGTTCGAGTTTATCGTAGGCATAAAAGGCTGAAAACCAAATAATTGCGAAGGGTAAGATGAGTGTAAAAATAGCTAAGCGATAGTCCAAAGTTGTTATGTCAAGGACTTTTAATAGCGATGGGTATGTTGGCAGAACTAGGGCAAGCACCACTCCAATTATGAGCAGAACAATGTACCATGTTAATACTGAGGGCTTACGAAGCATCTTGCCTCCTGGCTGGTAGCGCATTATACATCACATCTCCAAAAAGCTCAGTTGGTAATATATCATATGAATTTTGCATGTATTGATAAAGAGGGTGCGGTACAATAAAGCGATGGCTAAAGATGAATTTAAACCCAAGATAGTTCTGGCGATTGGGGCGCATCCGGATGATGTTGAGTTTGGGTTTGGTGACTCAATTGCCAAATGGGCTAAATCTGGCGCTGACGTTTATTGCCTGATCTTGACAGACGGTAGTAAAGGCACCGTGGATATGAATATTAGTTCTAAGGAACTTATTAAGATTCGCGAGATGGAACAGCGAACAGCGGCTAAAATCCTTGGTGTCCGAGATGTTTTCTTCTTGGGCTATACTGACAGCGAATTAATGCTAACCTTAGAGCTTAAAAAGCAGATTACCAGGTTAATTCGAAAGCTTATGCCGGACACTGTTTTAACGATGGATCCAACAATGGTCTACTCAACATCTCGCGGCTCTGGGTTTATAAATCATCCTGACCATAGGGTTACTGCACAGGCCGCGCTTGATTCGGTATTTCCCTTAGCTCGTGATCATCTCACCTTCCCTGATTTGCTCGCAGAGGGATTAAAGCCTCACAAAGTTTCGACTGTACTTATGACAAATTTTGAGACGCACAATTTTGTTGTCGATATTAGTCATGATTTAGATAAAAAGCTCGCAGCTTTGGCTTCTCATACTAGTCAAATGCCAGACTTTGAGAGCGTTAAGCAACGCGTCACTGGTTGGGCAGTTGCTCTTGGAAAACAGTATGGTCATGACTATACCGAGGCGTTTGTCCGCCTTGATATTGGCTAAGGCCTGGCCGTATGATTGCTATGCTTAAATTGTAGAAGGGGACATAATAAGGTAAAATCGAAGCCGTTACTTCACGTATATACCACATCTAAGAAACGCATCATAATGGGGCGTGGCCAAGTGGTAAGGCACTGGGTTTTGGTCCCAGTATTCGGGGGTTCGAGTCCCTCCGCCCCAGCCAAATGGAAAACTAAAAATGCATATCTGTTAAATTGGCCATTTTGGGTTTGGAAAATTATAGGGCATAAGGACCTTCCAAACTTTTTGATATATTTATGCCCTTAGACAAACTGTAAAATTAAGAATAAATCGTATTTCGCTGTTTCCAGCTCATCAGGATAAGACATACACTTATCGATACGTAAGCGATGACCTGGAGACTGTACTGCACCAATGCAGCAATCAATCCAGGCCACCACCCGGAGAGGTTTGGAACAAAGTGTCCCTCTCCTCTCCGGGAATCAGACCAGTATGGTCAGCCTCCAAAAGTATTACGGTACCAGTTCGAAATCTCCCACTGCTCGAACTGAACTTGATGGCGGTTGCCATCGCGGTGTACCAAAATGACTTCGTCGCCCGCCATTGTAGCGTCATGGAAGAACTTGTAGAGGCTAATGGCGCGACGAAAACCTTCCCGAACCGTGACCGCTTGAGCCTTGGAGACAACGAACAGTGCCCTCCATTCATCAGGCGTCACCCGAAAACTGACTTTGCGGGTGTTACCCTCAGAATGAGAACTTTCGTCCTTCGGGTCGTTACCGGATGCCATAGTCTTGACCTCATGTGGTGTTGGTGCTGAGGTACGGTGTAACCCAACTGTTTAGCTATCCTGATGCCGGGTGGCATGAGGGAGATCTTCCAGAGGAAGTTCTTCCTGACTGCCGTCAGCGTGTTCAACGTAGAAACGTGCTCCAGGATCATCCACCCTGATCTTGAGTATGTAAGCCTCCCAATTCAGGGCCCGTATCACCAGTTTCGTGGCGGAAGTACCAGTGAACTTGGCCGTCTCCTTTACGACTTGCCACAAGAGCTTTGGCAGGACGATGTGAATCTGAACATGATTGTCATCGCGCTTGCGGTGGCCCTTGAAGAGATTGGTGATGGGCATGGGTTCCTCCCGGTGCTTTGTTTGGGTGTTTTACCGAGGATCAGAGTTCCGACCAAGATCATCCCGATGATGATGCGTGGTATCGGTCCAGGTCCCTCTGGAGATTTCTCCGGTGAAGGCTGTTGCGTGTATGCTTCTTGAGCCAACCACTTGAGTGTGGTATTTCCTTGAAGTTGACCTTCTGGACAAGTAGTCCGAAACGTGTCGGTGTTACCCGTACCCAAGCATGTTGCTCGAAGTTGCTGCTGCCGAGCTCTGGGTTGAGTTCCGCCGGGATGACGACTTTTCCGCCCAGGGAGATCGGTATGAGAGTACCGCCGAGGTCTAGATCCATGACTACTCCTTAGTTTCGTGGCTCTTCAGAGGTGCTTGCAGGTTTACTCCACTACGAAGTAGGGCATGTCTCCGGTATTTAGATCCGGTCGATGTTGTCGAATACTGGACCGAGCCAGAACACGACGGTCAGGGTAGCTATTCCGATCAGAGCAGCACCTACGCCCCAGGGGAACTTGCCGTTGGTGAACACGGTCAGCCCGATACAGCAGAGGCCGCCGAGGAATGACACTGCAAATAGGGCAACCTGCCACCACTTGACGGTCCTAGTTAGGATGGGCGGCCGGTAAAAGTCATGGCCCGGGTCGTTGTGGCGGTCGGTGTTGTTTAGCACAGGTCTCTCCTTGTGATTTTTGGATTTGTCTGCAAAACGAGAAGTAAATCAGCAAAAATATTGTTGTAAACTTGCTTCTCGCTTTGCTATCTGGTCTGATTGTTAAAGAACTTCGGAGATAGCTAATACCACCTCAACAAAGTAATGGATATTTTAACATCACATAGTTAATGAAGCAAATTTAGTTAGGTGCAGAAAATCAAGTAGTTGTCGTGTTAATTGTCTGGAGTCAATACGTCACATCATTTCACAGCTGTCATTATGGGAGAGAATATTAAGACTGCCCTCCCAGAGTGTTTGTTTGTCAATAATGGCTAGTTTCCTATGGTGTCTAATGGTATATAGAACTAATACCCCTAATTCCTGTAGTTCAGATACAGCTTCACTAAATTCATTCTTGTAGTAGGTATCTTCACCATCTAAAGGATCACGGGCATTAACGGTGACATGAATCCCCCTTGAGTTAAGGTTTTTTAAGGATGGCATCAGTAATGACAGTCTCTTTTTTGTAATGAAGGGGCTTTCTATGATCACTTCTTTTTTAGCCTGGTTGAGATCAGCAATAAATGCCTTATAGAAAGTATTCTGGTCGTATAACCGTGTTTCAGCACCACATAAATATATGGAGCGATGCTTAGGTATTAGTTTACTCAGGCTTAGCATCTTTACCCTCCAATAACTCTCTTATTGCCTGGGTATCTGATGCCTTATCTTTTACTGTGTCAAGCTCTTCAAAAGTTTGGAATAGGTACCCTCTCTCCAGCCAAGCATAAGCTTTTACAATAATTCTTGTATGGGGATGTCTAGCTCAGGGTATTTTTTAAAGCCATCCCAGTTGAAGTGCCACCATTCATCCTCGTACACAGTAAACCCATTCTTACTCATGATTTCTACAAGGATCATTCTGTTATTTAGCTCAAGTATGTTCGTTGGCATGTAACTCATTCTGGCTCTGTCATCAAACTCATCAAAATCACTTGGCATTTCAAGTAGTTCACCGCTCCTTAAGTTATATAGTGTCATATCAACAGCACAACCTCGATTGTGCATACTCCCTTTAACTGGGTTAGCAACGTATTCGTGTAATTTTGGTGGCGTTCTATCCCATAATATTTTGGTCACGGAGAGAGGTCTATAGGCATCCCATACTAATATACCTAACCCGTGAAGCCTAAATTCTTCATTTGCCTTTAGCAATCCGTTTGCAGCTTCATTAATTAAATATGCCTTTGGGACTGAGTCTAATATTTTACCTGTAAAGTTATTGGTAGTGGCATATCTAATATCTAATCTAATGTTTGGTATTATTTTTTTCAGCTCTATGAGATTGTGGCCCATGAATAATGCTAATTATACAATCATCAATTGTTTTGACATCAATCCTGGGCTGTTCGCAAATCGTACTTAATTGCCAGTTATCAAGACAATACGATAGTTCGAAACACCGACTCTAACCCCAGCCAAAATGGCTATGCTTGCAATTGATCACAATGTTCTGTTAGATTGGGCTAGTTAAAGAAGACTTATATGGCAGTTGAAACACTCAAACTAGAAGATTTTATTCGTAATATACCTGATTATCCTAAACCCGGAATTATGTTCCGAGATATTACTCCCCTACTGGGTAACGCTTGGGCTATTAGTAAGGCTCTCGATGAATTGTCTAAGCCATATACCAATCAACATATAGATAAGGTTGTGGGGACTGAAGCCCGAGGTTGGGCTTTGGGTGGAGCTTTAGCTATTCGACTCGGTGTGGGCCTTGTGTTAGCCCGTAAACCCGGTAAATTACCTGGCGAAACAATAGAAGAAAGCTACAAGCTTGAATATGGCAAAGGTCGTCTTCAGATGCAGGTAGACGATCTTAAACCGGGCGACTCCGTCGTTGTCCATGATGATCTAATTGCTACGGGCGGTACTTCACTAGCAACCGTCAGGCTTGCTCGACGACTTGGCGCGGAAGTCGTTGGGGTTAGTGCGCTAATTGACTTGCCTGACCTCGGTGGCAGTGAACAATTACGCCAACTTGGCCTAGTTGTTCATCACCTAATTAAGTTCTCTGGTGACTGATAAACTATCGCGCCTTGACGGACGTGGTTTTCTTTATGGTCGAATAAAAACTATATCATCCAGTAAAAGATTCTATCCATGGGACGTATGGACAGCTGCGAAGCATCAGCATTGAACAACAATCACTAGTTTTAGGTACGTTATTTTACTTAATAATAGATTGTTTTTAGGCACCCTGCATATAATCTATGGCTTCAGTGAACTGACTGTTATAAAGTGACGCGTAAAAGCCTTTTTCGGCAAGAAGTTTATCATGGGTACCGTGTTCGACAATGTTACCGTCGCGCATCACAAGGATTAGATCAGCATTATGAATAGTACTCAGCCGATGGGCAATCACAAAACTGGTTCGGCCCTTCATTAGCTTTTCCATAGCACTTTGAATTAATACTTCGGTACGAGTATCCACTGAGCTAGTGGCTTCATCCAATATCAACATTGGCGGATCGGCCAGCATAGCCCTGGCAATCGTAATAAGTTGCTTCTCGCCTTGGGCTAAATTACCGGCTTCTTCGTCCAGAACCATTTCATAGCTCCCAGGCAAGGCGCGAATAAACCCGTCAGCGTGAGCAGCCTTAGCAGCAGCCACTATTTCTTCCATCGTGGCGTTGTCTTTGCCGTAGCCAATATTCTCTTTCACGCTGCCGTTAAAAAGCCAGGTGTCTTGCAGCACCATGCCGAATATCTTGCGTACGTCAGCCCGTTTCATATCACTGGTATCGACGCCCTCTATCCTGATGTGACCCTCATTGACATCGTAAAAACGCATCAGCAAGTTGACCATGGTTGTTTTACCGGCACCTGTCGGGCCGACTATAGCTATTCTTTGGCCTGGCTTTATCTCGGCCGTAAAGTCTTTAATGATAGTCTTTCCTGGGATATAACCGAATTTAACATGATCAAAGGCAACTTCACCCTTAACTTCATCCAGGACTTTATTGTCTACGGGGTCGGGAAACTCCTCTCCTTCGCCCAGGAAATCAAAAACTCGTTCGGCAGCGGCAGCGGCCAGCTGTAAAACGTTGGCCACATTAGCGGCCTGGGTAATCGGTTGGTTTAGTAGGCTTATATAAATTAAGAACGCTTGGATACCGCCAATACTAACTGCTCCCTGGATAGCCAACCAGCCTCCGCCAACAGCCACGCCGACAAAGCCTAAGTTACCAACGAACTGCGTAACAGGCATTAGTAAACCGGATAGAAATTGCGCCCTCCAGGCATTGCCATAGAGTTTATTGTTCAGCTCACGAAATGTGGCAATGGAACGCCGTTCGCCGTTAAAGGCCCTCATGACTACGTGTCCGGAAAACATCTCTTCAACGTGTCCATTGAGCTCTGCTAGGCTATCTTGCTGACCCATAAAATAGCCTTGTGACCGTTTAATTATTAGTGTGCTCAGACCAAAACTAATCGGTATCATGGCCAGTGCAATCAAGGCTAGCTTCCAACTAATAGTAAACATCATGGCAATTACACCTATCACCATGACTATGGAGGTTATAATTTGGGTTAGACTTTGGTTTAGATTTTGACCGACTGTATCGACGTCATTGGTGACCCGGCTAAGAATTTCTCCATATGGTTGGCTGTCGAAGTACTTGAGCGGAAGATGGTCGATCTTATGGGCTATATCATGACGCAATCTGTAAGTCAGTTGCTGTACCATGTCGGTCATCAGCCAGCTTTGGCCATAGGAGAAGGCGGCGCTAACAAGATATATTACCAGAAGCAGGATAGCCAGATCGCCAATACTACGGAAATTAAATCCGGCATGTCCGTTAGTAAATACAATCTTAGAAATGGCCGATTTCTCAGCCGCCGGAACTTTGCCTGATAGCGTAGACGGCAGACGGGATAACAATTGCTGCCCGGTTATATGTGATGGTAATTTAGTACCTTTTGGCAGTTTGTCTAAGATTTGGGCGCTGGCATGCTGGGCGACATAGCCATTGACCACATCATTGGTCATGTCCCCAAGAAGCTTGGGCCCGGCGATCATAAACGAGGTACTAATAATGGCAAACATAAAGACTACGACCAGTCGAGCCCAATACGGCCGAAGGTACTTAATAAGTTGTTTCATCGTGCCTTTAAAATTTTTAGCTCGGTCGGTGCCAAAGGCAATACCACCCCGCCCAGCGCCGGTACCGCGGCCCAATCCTAAGCCAACCGGCCGTACGGGGGGTCGTTTTTCGTCGCTCATATGGCGGCTCCGACATCTCGAGTTTTAAAAGTTCCAAGAGATGCTTTTAGCTCTTTTTCAGATAATTGAGACTGGGCGATTTCCTGATAGATTTTGCAGCTCTTTAATAGTTCCTCATGTCGCCCCTGCCCGACTATCCGGCCATCATCAATCACAATTATATTGTCAGCTTGCATAATCGTACTTATGCGCTGGGCGACTATTATGACGGTCTTATCTAGTGTTACTGTTTCGAGAGCTTTACGCAGTCTGGCGTCAGTCGTAAAGTCTAGGGCTGAAAAACTATCGTCAAAGATATAGATTTCTGGCTTATAGGCTATAGCCCGGGCGATACTAAGGCGCTGTTTTTGGCCGCCCGAAACGTTGATACCACCCTGAGATATAGGACTGTCCAGCTTGTTATCTAGCAGGTTAATAAATTCTGAAGCTTGGGCCACATCGGCGGCGTGCTCCAGCTCAGCTGCAGTCGCCTGTGGCGAACCGTAGGTTATATTACTTTCAATCGTCCCCGAAAACAGCACCGCTTTTTGCGGTATATAGCCGATCTTACGATGAAGGTCTACTTGAGTCATATCGCGGACATCGACGCCATCAATTAAGACCTGCCCGTCGCTGACATCGTAAAAGCGAGGGATTAGGTTTATGAGGGTCGACTTGCCGCTGCCGGTACTGCCCACAAAAGCTGTAGTTTGACCTGGTCGTGCCTCAAATGTGACGTGTTCGAGGACTGGCCTTTCAGACCCAGTATAGGTAAAAGTTACATCCTTAAAAGCAACGATACCGCGCTGACTGGCCAGCGGTTTCTTAGACACTAGTGGATCAGCTACCACCGGCTCGGTGTCTAACACTTTGCCGATGCGTTCAACTGACACCATAGCCCGAGGAGCAAATACAAAAATGATCGATATCATCAGAAAAGCCATGATTCCATAAGCTGCATATTGGACAAATGCCAACATACCACCTATCTGTAAATGACCGGAGCTAACTTCGTGGGCACCAACCCAGACGATCAGTATGCTGACACCGTTCATGATAAGCATCATCGTCGGTTGCATAGCAGCCAGCAAGCGGTTAACAAAGGTGTTGACTGTCCTTAAGTCTTCGTTGACATCGTTAAATTTATCTTCCTCACGCTTTTCACGATTGAAGGCTCTAACTACCCGTATACCAGTTAAAAATTCCCGCGTCACAAGATTGAGGCGATCAACCAGCTTTTGAACCTTTTGAAACTTAGGCAACACAATAGTAAATAGGCTAATAACCACTAGTATCAGGGCGGCGATAGCTACGGCCATTATCCAGGTCATTGAGGGGGCTAAATGATAAGCCCTAATAATAGCCCCAACACCCATAAATGGTCCCAAGAAAGCTATGCGCAGCAGCATGACTAGTACTTGTTGAATTTGCTGCACGTCATTTGTGGATCGCGTGATAAGAGAAGCACTTGAAAAGCTATTGAACTCTACAAGGGAAAATCTTTCGACTTTAGTGAAAACTGCTTCCCGAATCCGCCGTGTGTAACTAGTAGCCATCCGCGTGGCCACATAACTGACACAGACCATGAAGACACCGCCCAGCAAAGCTACGATGATCATTAGGAGTCCGGTATGGTAAATAACTTTTGTACTACGGGCCACGACACCGTTGTCGATAATCGTAGCCATATAATTGGGTAAGGCTAGCGTCGTCCAGGTTTGTCCATAAACTAGACCTAACAGGAGCACTAGTGGCAATAGATACGGTATAAAGTAATGAGCAAGTTTACGCACTTTTGTGTTTCTTGGATTTCATATTATTTATCTTTGTTACCTTCTTCACCTCTTTTATTAGTGGCATAAAATGGTTAAACATAGCCTCGGCTCGTTGTTCAAAACTTTCAGCTTTAGTTATCATGATATCTTTTCCGTCACTCCTAGTAAAAACAAGTACTTTGTCCCCTGGTTCGATTAGCAGCTGAGCCCGCACCTCAGCAGGGATAACTATTTGCCCACGCTCACCTACAGTTACAGAACCAGCAAATTTGGGAAACATAATCTATACCTTCATGTAAATCATATTTATCATACTACAGCCCCCAACAATAGCTGAAATTAATTAGCAAACTAGATGGTCAGCCATACGTAAGCGTTGCTAGTTTAACCCTGAATCTTGCTTGCCATATTAAAGGCAGTAATACTCGACTGTAGCTGAAAGTCCCTGATATTGTCTGGCCCACCAGGCCATATGGGAGCTACTGCGTGCATAAACCAATATCCTGCTAACCAATAAAGCGTGGAAGCATCTAAACGAGAAAAATAATCTTTCGTCACTTCGAGTCCAAAGATTTGAACATTTACAAGTAAAGCATTAACATCTATTCTTCTATCGCCCAATTCTGCCCAATTCCAATCTACTAACTTGACTGTATTTAACTGTTTATTCCAAGCACAATTGTCTGCCCGGACATCATTATGGACGAGCGTAGTTTTATCAAGCTTAAATTTGAGGCTTTGTTCATGCATGGTAGCGAAATTCAGTTTTTCAATCAGGTCTTCATGGCCCTTTTCTCGTAGCTTATTGATAAGTAATTCTTGCGATTCTTTAGAGTCAATGAAAGATTGCCAGCCGTTATCTTCTTCAGTAAATGATTCAACACCGAAAAAAGCTTTGTCGCTGACAGTGAGTTCCAGGCTAGCAAGTTCGTCCATAGCCGCTAGTGTCTTTACTAATCGTGGCTCACTCCAATTATTTGACCAATCCCAACCATTGTTGGTAGTTAGTGCTTCAATAGCAAAACCAGTTTCGCTATTATTGTGTGTCAGAAATCTCGGTATATACGGATAGTCGTGGCTTTGTAAAATCTTGTATGTTTCAACTTCTTTCTTGGCCCATTCCTTAGTTAAATCGTCAATACCTAATTTAATGAATATTCTTCTGTCGTCTGGTAGTTTAACAATTCCTCTGTGCGCTGCCGTAAAGCCGCCATCAACCTTTTCGATGTTCTCGATACTGGCTTCAATAGCAGACCAAGCAAGCCGCTGCGATTTATCTGGACTCATGCAAGTACTATATCAAAGGTGTCGAAAGTTGTGGTTATCAGCTAGCTGCACGTAATCAAGGATACGCCATATGTGACGGACTGAGTTAGCTGGACTTTATGACACAGACAATTGACCGTAGGTAAATACGATGATATAGTAACTGTGCTTTATTTTTTGGGAGATATTCTAATGAGTTTACCTGAGAAAAATTCCGAGAAAAGGCTCTCTAGTATGCACACGATAGCAGGCGTGTTAGCAGTTACCCTAGTCTTTGGCATAGTTGGGGACTTTGTCACACACAAAGCCAACACTAACCCACACAAATCTCCCACAGATGTTACTGAAGCTTTATTAACAGAAGCAGGCAGTTTAAACTTCCCTACTACTCCTGACACTAATCCAAGCTCATTTACATCTGAAGCCTATACTGTTCCTAATGGTCAACGAGTTCAGGAAAGGATTGTGCCCGTGCCAAACGTCGGAGCTATAAACAGCCAGCCCACGCAAGATATTGAATATCTCATAGTGAATGTTTATCCAAAAGGCGACGGTCCTATCACGTCAGCTACCCCCCAAGAGGCTATATACGCATTTGGTTTTCCGGCAATGCCAATTTCGTCTCCAATGCCGCCACAACTAAAATATTCTACGGTTAACTACAGGAGTAGTCCTTATCCGAAAGCCCAATACTACATGGAAGCCACAAGAAATGGATGGGTTTCTAATGAAACGTACACGCCAAATGGCGAAGTTGGGGGTGTAGAGTGGAATGGGCAAACTTATAATTCCGACCTCGCGCAGTCCGCAATGATAGCGACCGAAGAACAAGCTGCTGCAGTTCTTGAAGGCGCGGCTAGTGATCAGAACTTTCCCAACTTGTATAAAGCTGAAATAAATCCGCTTGTTCCAGATTGCATTATTTGCCAAGGACGCCTGATAAAGGATCTGGACAAGTAAGTTTGTCTAAGCATCATCATAGATGTGGCGAGTACTTTAATTAAGGCCAGCGGCAAGTTTTCTGGCGACCCATTATTTGTCAGATATCAAAGACCCGAGGCCGTAAACTCTCTTGCTAATTAGAACAAATTTAATCGTTGCCGACGACCTGCCTAAAAGATAACCAAGGATTAACAAGACAACATCTTTTAGGTTCGGAGTTCCTTTAAGCTTCCATCTAGCAAGAATCACAATCCCCCAAATCACAAAGATACCAGCACTATATATTGTCCATGATTAATATGATTTACTCATATCTAAATCGTACACTCAAAACACTGCCAGTTAATAGTGCTAAGATAAAGCTGTGAATAGTGATAGCCTGGCTTTAGTTTCGCTTATCTTAACAGTCTTAGGATTGTTTCTCGTAGTCTGGGCCCGTTTAAACTTAGGTCGAAACTGGAGTATGGTCAGAACCCAAAAAAAGGATGCAAAGTTAGTGACATCTGGGCCATATCGCCTCATTCGTCATCCGATTTACGCAGGTATTATAGTGTCGTTACTTGGCGTCACACTAACCATGGGTATTTACTGGATTATTTTTTGGGCAGTGATGGTTGTCTTTTTTGTTAATAGTGCCTACGTTGAAGAAAAGAGTATGGTAACTCGCTTTCCTAAAGATTATTTAAATTATAAAACAAGAACTAAAATGCTGATTCCGTTTATATTTTAACTGTAAATATGAGTAATTTGGATAAGGCTAAAGACCGAAAGCGTGTTTTAGGTATGCCCTATGACTTTCGTAAACCAACGGTCGCCAGAACTGAAAGCCGGTATTGGAACGCCCAAGATAGCAGATTATTGACACCTAAGGTTTACGGCATAGGTTGGACAATTAATGTTTACTGGCTATGTCATCCCCTGAAATATGTGAACAAAAGAAACAATTAAGTAAGTAATGCCGAGTCCCGTTTACTAATGTAACGGCCCGCCCATGACTTGAAGCATTTAACTGCTAATCAACATAGACCAGAGCCCAGGCATGGTATACAGTAATACCAACTGTAACTGTAAAAATATGACAAAAGTTGATGCCAGCGCAGCTGATTACATAGTGCCTTTGGAGATTAACGGTCTAACTGGCCGAATGCTTCATGTGCCTACTGAAAGCAAAGATAAAACTGAAATACTGTTTGTTTACGGTCAACATTCATCACTGGAGCGCTGGTGGGGCTTGATTCAATATTTGCATCATTATGGGGCTGTGACTGTGCCCGATTTACCTGGTTTTGGCGGGATGGATAGTTTTTACAAAATTGGCCAAAAACCAACCATCGATAATTTAGCCGACTACTTGGCGTCTTTCATGAAGATGCGTTATCGCCGCAAGAAAGTCGTTATCCTTGGTTTATCTTTCGGTTTTGTGATTGCCACAAGGATGTTGCAGCTTTATCCGGAGTTAACGAACAACGTTGAGTTACTGGTTAGTATCGTTGGCTTCACCCACGCCGACGACTTCCGATTTACTAAACGTCGCTACTGGTTTTACAGAATTCTAACTAGGACAGTTGCTCAGCGCTTACCGTCGGCTTTCTTCCGCTACGTCTGCCTAAACTCATTCGTTTTAAGAACGTTTTATAGGCGCACCTATCTCGCTAAGAGTAAATTTGAAAACACCAAAACAGCCGAGGATTATGATTTACAAATGGCGGTTGAAATATGGTTATGGCAGCATAATGATGTTCGGACACATGCCTTCACGACTGCTGAATTTTTGGCTCTTGATAATTGTCAAAAGCAGATCAATTTGCCAGTCTGGCATGTCATCGCCGATGCTGACCAGTACTTTGACCATCACCGAGTTGAACAACACCTGCGTGTTGTTTTTTCTGATGTCCATGTCGCCAAATCTAAATTTGCCAATCACGCTCCGAGCGTCGTCGCCAATGAAAATGAAGTATCCGGGTTAGTCCCGCCAGAACTTCGCCAAGTTCTCCGCCATCTCTGATATAATGGTACCTAATTATGAAAATTGGGCTTGTTTGTCCTTATAACGTTGCTCGTGGTGGCGGTGTCCAGGAAATTGTCGGCTCTCTTAGGCAGCATCTAGCAAATGATGGTCATATTGCTAAAATTATTACTTCTCAACCACGCGATGTCAGCAATATTGATACTTCTGGTATGATCTTTCTTGGCCGAGCGATTGATGTGCGTTGGCCAACTCATACCACTGCGTCATTCTCGCCAAGTATCAGTTTTGAGGCTGTCGAGCAAATGGTCGAAGCCGAGAAATTTGATATCCTCCATTTCCATGAACCGTGGGTACCGGCATTGAGCCGACAGATTTTAAGTCATAGTCAAAGCGTCAATATCGGCACCTTCCACGCCAAAGTGCCGGAAACAATTGTCAGCCGAACACTTCAACGGGTGGTAACACCATATTTGAGGCTTGTTCTGAAGGATCTTCACGAGATTACCGCCGTATCGGAATCAGCAGCCGAATATGTCAGTAGCTTAACTGACCGACCAATTCAACTTATTCCTAACGGTATAGATTTAACTCGTTATAAGACCAGTGGTCGAGGGAAAGTTGGCTCACCAAAGACAATTGTTTACATTGGCCGCCTTGAACAACGTAAAGGCCTCAAATACTTGCTTGAGGCTTACCAAATTTTGGCCGAAAAAGAAATTGATCTTGCTCTAATCATTGCTGGAGATGGTCCAGACCGAGAAAAACTTGAACTACTAGTTCACGACATGAACCTGCCCAATGTTACATTTCTAGGCTACGTTAATGACGAAACTAAATTTGAATTGCTGTCACGAGCTGACTTATTTTGCTCCCCGGCCATTTACGGCGAAAGCTTTGGCATAGTACTGCTCGAGGCAATGGCCAGTGGTGTCGTCACGGTGGCCGGTGATAATCCAGGCTATACCGGTTTAATGCAAGAAATTGGGACATTATCTCTGGCCAACCCAAAAGATACCTCAGAGTTTGCTAGACGCATGAAGCTACTGTTAGACGAAGAAAAACTGAGATTACTTTGGCAAAAGTGGGCCCATTCCTATGTTAAACAATTCAGTTATAACAATATTGTTAGGCAATACGAACAGCTTTATCGGAAAGCACTAAAAAAACATGCCTCATCAAAAATTACAGTCTAAAGACCTCAAGCTGACAATCGGCCTTGTGATTGACGACTCACTTGATAGACCGGCCGGCGTTCAGCAGTATGTGTTGATTGTTGGTGAATGGTTACGGTCCCGAGGCCACGAAGTCTATTACTTAGCTGGCGCTACAACACGCAGTGACCTTAAGAATGTCTATAGCTTAAGCCGCAACATCGGTGTCCGTTTCAATGGCAATCAAATGAGGATACCTTTGATCTCCTCACGTCGACAAATTCATAGGCTTTTAAACCAGGTGCATTTTGATGTATTGCATGTTCAAATGCCCTATAGCCCGCTGCTGGCGGCAAGAATCATCAATGACGCGAATCACGATACAGCCGTCATCGGTACATTTCACATTGTTCCAAAATACACGTTGGTTACTCTTGCCAGCCACGTCCTTTCCTGGCTATGTTTCCACTCCCAAAGACGATTCGACCAAGTGGTTAGTGTTTCGCCGGCCGCTCAAGATTTTGCCCGTCGGGCATTTCATCTCGATAGCGTTATTCTGCCCAATGCCATTGAATACCACAAATTCCATACTGCAGAACCCCTACACGAAGAATTACCAAGAAAGACGATCCAGATCTTGTTTTTGGGTAAATTAGTGCCTCGTAAAGGTTGCCTTGTCTTACTTAAGGCGATTGACCGACTAGTCCACCAAAACATTGATCATCCGCTTAAGGTAACCATCTGTGGAGATGGGCCGCTAGCCGTCGAGCTCAAACGATACGTTAGAAGTAGTGGTCTAGAAGACTACGTCAGCTTTGCTGGCTTTATATCTGAGGCTGAAAAGCCCCATTATTATGCCTCGGCCGACATTACAGTCTTCCCCAGCCTCGGTGGTGAGAGTTTTGGCATTGTGCTAATTGAAGCGATGGCTTCTGGCCGATCAGCTGTGCTAGCTGGTAATAATGATGGCTACCGATCGGTTCTTGGTTCGTGTCCTGGAGACGTCTTGTTTGACCCACAAAGTCCCGAAGAATTGGCTACTAAGCTGGCGGCCATCATCCAGAACGAAGCGCTAAGACATCAGATTGCTGACTGGCAAGCCAATCGCGCCAAAGACTTTGACATTGACTTGGTCGGGTCACAACTGCTTGAAATTTATGACGCAGCATTGCAGCAGCGTCGGAACGTGCGATAATGTAAGCTATGAAATTCCCTTTTTCGTCACAGACTGAGTCTGAAGTGTCGATGACCATTACGGTCAAGACGTTTCTGAAGGTTTTGTTGCTGATTGTGGTCACGATTGTCCTGTTGGCAGCTTTGCGCAAGGCAGAATATGCCATCGTCTTGGTTTCAATTGCCTTTTTCCTGGCCTTGGCTCTCAATGAGCCAGTCAGCTTTATTGAACGGCATTTACCGGGTCCGCTAAGGGGCAGCCGCAGCCTGGCGACAACGATATCCTTCTTGATTGTTATCGCTTTTCTGGCCATCGTTTTGATTAACATTATCCCACCGGTCGTTCACCAAACTGAATCGTTTATTAATGACGCCCCGCGGTTAGTCCAAGACCTTAAGGGCAACAACAGCGCCCTCAGTCGATTTGTCAAAGAGTACCATCTGCAAAAGCAAATTGATAATTTTTCCCAAGGTTTAACTTCGAGATTGCAAAATAGCAGCGGCACGGCCGTTTCGGCTATTACCAAAATTGCTAGCAGTGTGTTTGCCATCATCACCATCTTAGTGTTGACGTTTATGATGCTAATCGAAGGCCCACACTGGCTGAAGTTTGGTCGCCAATTTGTGTCGATTAACCACCGCGATCATGTCACCACGTTGCTGAATAACATGTATAAAGCAGTTAAGGGCTATGTTAACGGTCAAGTCTTGCTGGCTGCTTTTGCAGCTCTAGTAGTGTTACCGGGATTACTAATCTTCCATGTTAGCTACCCGATTGCTCTAATGGCCGTTATCTTTATTTGCGCCTTAATACCGATGATTGGCCACACCATAGCTATTGCTATTGTCACTGTAGTGGCGCTATTTCATTCTTTCTTTTCCGGTCTTGGTATCTTCGTCTACTACCTCTTATATCAGCAAGTTGAGGCTTACTTGATTCAACCACGCATGCAGTCCTCTAGGACTAAACTATCGCCGTTCATGGTCTTCTTGGCACTAGTGATCGGTGTTAGTTTTGGCGGCCTAATTGGCGGTTTAGTGGCCATCCCAATAATGGCTTGCCTCCGCGTCCTGACACTTGATTACTTGCAGAACAGGCATTTATTGCCCAATGACAACTCGACCACAGAAATTGATTCTAAATAGCCTACTTTTGGTCTGTTCGGTACCAGATAGCTCCTTGCGGAGTGTCTCTTAAAGCTATCCCCTGGTCCCTCAATTGATCACGTACCTCATCAGATTTCTGCCAATCTTCGGCAACTCTTGCTGCTGTCCGTTCCTGAATGAGTTGTTTTTGGGTAGCCGAGATATCCGGCCTATCGTGAAGCTGTAGGCCAAGCATCTGATCAAGTGATTTTAGAAACTGCCCAAAAGCTTTGATGTCACCCTGACCTAATGAATTTTCCTCGAGCTGAGTTTGAAACTCACTTAGGCTAGCTAGCACTGCTGGAGTGTTAAGATCATTTTGCATATCGGCCAAAATTTGTTTAGTCACGGCGTCAAAATCAACTGATTTATTCGAATCACTGATCGGTTGCCAAATCAGATCAGCCATGGCCTCCAGCGATTTAAGCCGCCGGCTAGCTGCCTCTAGACTTTGCCAGCTGAACTTGCTTTGACTACGATAGTGCGATTCCAGGATGTGGAGACGAAAAGCCATTAGGCTTAGGCCTTTGGCTTCAATGTCTTCAAGTGTGATGGTGTTGCCGAGTGACTTAGATATCTTTTCATCATCAACGGTGACGTGATTGGCATGCATCCAGTAATTGGCCAGTGGCTTACCCGTGACAGCCTGACTTTGGGCAATTTCATTAGTGTGATGAACTGAAATGTGATCAATACCGCCAGCATGGAGATCGATCGTGTTACCGAGATACTTCATACTCATAGCTGAACACTCGAGGTGCCAGCCTGGAAAGCCTTTTCCCCACGGGCTGTCCCACTCCATATCGCGCTGGTGATCTTTCGGTGAAAACTTCCAAAGTGCAAAATCGGTAACATGACGCTTCTGGGGGTTAAGCTCAACCCTTGCGCCAGCTTGCTGCTCGTCAACGTCAAGCCGAGCGAAATCAGCATATTGAGGAAACTTTGAGGTGTCATAATATACACCATCGTCGATCACATAAGTGAAGCCCTTGGTTTCTAACTGTTGGATCAGCTGGATTTGCTCAGCGATATGGTCAGTCGCCTTGGGCAAATAAGCAGGCTGGAGGATGTTAAGACGACCTAATCCTTTAATAAAGTAATCGCCATAGAAGGCCGCTACTTCCCAAGCTGTCTTAGCTTCGCGTCGGGCACCTTTTTCGAGTTTATCTTCACCTTCGTCGCCGTCACTAACTAAGTGCCCAA
>Ga0182030_10001718_pt1 | contig 45657 bp, 41 predicted proteins | sample 812S3MmetaG_FD_121299 | JGI IMG/M metagenome (GOLD analysis project Ga0182030, IMG submission 121299) | Permafrost microbial communities from Stordalen Mire, Sweden - 812S3M metaG (Illumina Assembly) | ecosystem: Environmental > Terrestrial > Soil > Wetlands > Permafrost | place: Sweden...
CCCGCACTTCCTGTACCCCTGCTGTAAAATAAGTAGCCAGGTTCAGCAGCTTATAGGCCGCAGTGATCAACCGGTTAAGGCCGGGTTCCGTAAGGCCATATTCACTGAAAAACAATTCTTTATCTTCCGGGCTTTCCAACTCTGTTATCTGTGCCTCAATGGAGTTATTCATTACGATCACTTCGGCACCCTCTTCTTTTGCCACCTTTACGAGGGCATCAGAATATTTGTTGCCTTTCAGCAGCGCAGCCTCGTCTACGTTAGCCACGTAAAGCACAGGCTTATCTGTAAGCAGGAAGATATCTGCAATCGCTTCCCGGTCTTCTCCTTCCAGTTTTAGTCCACGAATGTTCTTTCCTTCAGATAGATGCTGCAGGCATTGCTGGAGCACCTGGATGGCGTGCTTCACTTTTGGGTCACCGGTTTTTACCATCTTCTCCATCCGCTGTATCTTTTTTTCTACGCTTTCCAGGTCCTTCAGTTGTAGTTCCGTATCAATAATTTCTTTATCGCTTATAGGGTTTATGTCTCCCTCGTCACGTAAAATATTTTCATCTTCAAAGCAACGGATCACATGCACTATGGCATCCACCTCACGTATATTGGCGAGGAACTTATTGCCCAATCCTTCGCCCTTGCTGGCACCCTTTACGAGACCGGCAATGTCTACAAACTCTATAGTTGTAGGTAAAATACGTTGAGGCTGCACCAACTCAGCCAGTTTATCCAGCCGTTCATCAGGCACGTTTACCTGTCCTATATTAGGCTCTATGGTACAGAAACGGTAATTGGACGCCTGCGCCTTGGCACTGTTGCTCACCGCATTAAACAAAGTTGATTTTCCTACGTTGGGTAGCCCCACTATGCCTGCCTGTAATGCCATGCTCTATTAAAAATTTGCGCAAAGGTAAGGGTAATTAACTGATTTGATTATTGCGGAAAGGAAGCAACTAAATTGCTGGTATATAGGCAATAAGCTTTATCGCTGCCGCAAACCTCGGCGATCTCATATTGCTTAAAGCCTCATTCAGCAGTGCGGCTGCATACAAATACTTCCCATCATTTGAAGAAAGCAGTAAGCTACCGTTACCCAGCCGCTTACTTATTTCTTTTAAGTTTGGCGTGTGGATATTGAAATCCTGCATTGTGCCGCAAGGCTTCTTTTCCATTGCCAGCTTAAACATCAACATAGCATAAAGCATGAAGCACAATTGTTTCATCAAAAAGAGACGCGCCCGCATTTGCTCATTTGGTGGAGTGCCGAAGTAAGCGGTTAGAAAAATTGTTTCCTGCAGTTCATTGGTTACAAATGAATTAGCTGCTATGGCAAGGTCAACATAGCGGTCGTTCTGAAATGCGGCATCCCAATCAATGACCCATATCTTCCTGCCATCAAACAGAATATTACCAGGATTCAGGTCGTTGTGGCTGGAAACTATATCGGCTTCGCAAATTGTATAATTTTTACGAATTTCAGTATAGTAACTGAATAACTCGGCCACTGTACTTTCCAGTAATATTTGTGATACACTTAATTTCTGTATCATATCATCAAAGAGGGGGAATAACTCCACCTTTTTGGGGAATAGCGGTGCGGCATGTATGGTCTTAATTGTATTTGCCAGTTCTGCCAACAGCTTATCTGCAGAGATAAGGCCCGCTCGTAAGTAAGTATCTTCAATAAAGCCTGTGACCAATATGCCATCAGCAACATGGGTATAAAAGACAGGGGCGCTACACCCATGCCCGCAGCAACTTCTGTACACGCGAACAGGTGGGCAGGGTCATTAAATGGGTCGCTTTGCATGATCACCCTCATTACATAAGCATGTCCATTACTACTGAATTTAAGCAACAATGATGTGGAAAGACCGCCGGCAAGTTGCACAATATCTGCTGCATCAGTTGTCCCGGTTACCTGCAGCAAGGCTCGTTCCACAGCCGCTAATTTTGTTTCAGGAATTACTGATTGTAAGGAAGGCAAGCGAATTTGTTTAAGTTTTTCAGGCAATATCACCCCCAAGCTCAGCAACTATTTCTGCCAGGCCAATTGTCTTTTTAATTTTCTCCGCAGATATAATCTCCTGCGACAGATAGCCAGCGGTAACCAGCGCTTCTTCAAACACTAACCTGCCTGCCGGTGTAAGCATCACATAACTCACCCTTGCGTCCCGCTGGCTTGCCTCTCTTTTTACCAGGCCAGTTTTTTCCATAGGCACCAGCATGCGGGTTACCCCTGAGGAAGTTAACCCTATTTTTTCAGCAAGGTCTACTCGGCGCATTTTTTCATCCGAATGCTGCGACAGAAGGTACAGGATCATAAAGTCATTGAAGCTTATGCCGTGTACGCTCAGCCGGTCAAACCGCCTTGACAGTATTGCATTTATCTTAGTGAGGTTCATTAATAATTTAAGTGACTTATTTATTGCTGCCATATTATTGCATAATACTTGATTATTCAAGTATTATGCAAAGGTAATCAAATTTTACAAAACCAAAGAGAATAGAAATATTATATCCAGTATTATATTTACCACGTGAGATACTGCTCAATATCACTTCAGGGGAAATGTTACTAGCTTATGGCTTTGAAGGCATTTGCTAGCTTATCCCCGGTATTATCTTTTCCCGTCAAGTCTATTGCGGATGCCCGGGTATTGCTGGTAGAAATACACCTGTGAAAAATAAATTCAGTAATCGCATTATTTAACTAAATAATTTTTCTAGTAGGGCTATCTTTAGAAAAAATATTTTATATTTGCTATTATGGATAGTGCTATTATACAAAGGGTTAATGCCTTGCTAATTGAGGAGTTTGAGTTGGATGAAACACAGGTAACGCCAGGTGCAAACCTTAAGAGCACACTTGACCTGGACAGCCTTGATTATATAGATCTTATAGCGCTTACTGAGGCGAATTTTGGGTGTAAGATTCCGCCAGGAGATTTTAATACTATAATTACTTTCAATGACCTGTATGCTTATATTCAGGCCCACACTCCACAACAGGCAATTGCCTAAACGAATAGGTCATTGTAAATGATGCTTAGCATCCGGAGACCTAATAAATTAAATAATACCTTTATCATAGAATCAGCAGGTTATTATGCAGCAATTGGCGCTGAAACCATATTACGATGTAACCATCATTGGCGCGGGGGTAGGCGGACTTACCACAGCGGCTTTGCTGAGTAAGGCAGGGCTCTCGGTATGTGTGTTGGAAAAGGCAGATCATCCGGGCGGTTACCTGGCAGGTTTCAGGAGAAAAAATTTCAGGTTTGATACAGCCATTCACTGGCTCAATCAATGTGCACCCGGCGGTATGGCTTGCAAGATATTTGACATCCTGGGCACTGACCATCCTACTGCGGTTCCGCAGAAGCGTATCCGAAGGTATAAAGGAGATACCTTCGACTATTTGCTCACCAATAACCCAGATGAGTTTAAGGAACAACTTATCAGGGAATTCCCCGATGATGAGGAAGGTATTGTCAGATTTTTTAAGACTGCAAAAAGACTGGGCCGCTCGTTTGATAATTTCAGCAATTTTTTCCGCACAGAAGAAACAATGAATTTTTTTGAACGGATAGCCAATAAAAAGCACATGCTGAAGTTTGCTATGCCTTTTATTCCACTGCTGAGGTATGATGGTGAAGAAGGTATAAAAAAAGGCCTTTCAAAGTTCTTTAAAAACGAAAAGATACACAAGATATTCTGTTCTGATACCAGCCTGCTTTCCTGCCTTGTGCCCATAGGGTGGGCCTACTATGGCGACTTCCAGAGCCCCCCGAAGGGAGGGGCGCAAGTGATACCGGAATGGATGGAATACATGGTGAACTATTACAACAATGATACTTTTTACAGATGCAGGGTAAAACAGATATTGCTGGACGGTAACAAAGCAACAGGGGTACAGTTCGAGCACCGGGGAGAAGAATATACTGTACATAGTAAGTATGTAGTACCTGCCTGCGATGTAGAAACCGTATATGAGAAAATGCTGCCGGCGCATGTAATACCTGCAAAATTTAAAGAACGGCTGAAAAATGCAGACATATACAGTTCTTCCATCACTGTGTCAATAGCGCTTGACTGCCCTACTGAAGATCTTGGATTTAATGAGGAGGCTATCAATCTTTGTAACGAACTGATACCGCGAAATGAGCATCAAAGCGGAGATCCGCTAAAGACAGAGCTATCGGTATTGCCACCATCATTAAGAGACAAATCGCTGGCGCCCGCCGGTCAGGGTACCTTGGTCATTTATATGCCCGCCTACATGCATTACAGGAATAACTGGCTCACAAAAATGGATGAGCATGGCAACTATGTACGGAATGAAGAATACAACAAATTAAAAAATGAGATCGGGGAAATACTGATATCGCGCGTGGAAAGGCTGGTAGCTCCCGGACTTCGCAGCCATATCCTGTTCTTTGATGTGGCTACTCCTATTACCCACCACCGCTACACCGGTAATAAGAACGGAACTATGATGGGCGCAAAGCCGGGGAGGGCAAATATGCAAAATAAAATAGCCCACTACAGAACTCCGGTAAAAAACCTAATTCTGAGCGGACACTGGGCTGAATTAGGCGGTGGAGTACCTATTGCTGTAAAAGCTGGTGCCAATGCAGCTCTGCTGATTCTACAAAAAGAAAATAAGAAAGCTTTCGACTTGCTGGCGGACTATATGGACGCGAAAATACCCGCTGCAACTGTGCTTAGTGCAACATGCTTCAAGCCTTATGATAATTCATGGGTACAGGGATTAACGCCAGCTCAGAAACTCGCATTGCGAGTAATAAAAACGGCGGAGTGATATAGCCGCAACAGATATACAATCTCCAAACAAAAATGTGCAGACCATGTATCTAAAAATACATGCATCTGCACAATTGCCAGAAATAAATGGTCCTTGTTAGTTATTAGGGGTCGCAGTCACGTATGGCGCGTTAATCACACCATTTACAAAATGCACGCCAGCCAGGGATTCAATCGTATTAATATCTACCTTATGGTTTGCGAGATTATCTTTAGCATTATATGGCTCTATGTTGTGAAACTGATAGCACAGATATTCGTCTGTGCTTGGTATGTATATCACCTTCCAGCACCACTCAGGAACAATGATATTTGCATCACGGCCGATAACCCAGTTACGACCCACCGTGCCTGAAAAGACTTTTATTTTCTTAAATTTTTTCGCCTTAATTATTTCTTTGTCCTGGAGCTTGTCCCACAATGCTTTGTAGAGGTCTTTAGGCATCGGCATTACATTAGTGAAGTAGAAACTTTCTGCGTAAGCGTCCCTGTCGCATGTATTTTCTTCAGGCGACATCATCTGCGCATTGTCGAACAGGGAATTATTATAATCATCTGTAAGTGTAGTAGCATCAGGTATTTGCGGGTCAGGCCCGAGCCGTGCATTATTCTCTCCTCTCATCCTGGAGCAATTAAACAAGTCGGGAGTTAAGGAATAAACGACCAATACAGGAATATGCTGTGCTTTTGAAAAATAAGATGTATAATTCTGGTTTCTTATTTTTACTATATCCTGCCCGTAAGAATTAAAACCAGCTGCAATGAGCATTATTGCAACTAGTTTTGATGTGCTTTTTAAAATTCCTTTTTGCATATAAACCTTTTATTCAAGTTAACAATTTAAGAAAAATGGATTGTCGAGCGATAAAAATATGACTTTCACTGAATTTTTTATAATTAAATCCTGATTTTTGCAACTTTAATTAAAATTTAGGCCTTTTCAACCTCCAATAGGGCCGGTTTAGGGTGCCTTTGGCAGGAATTTTGAATGCAATAAAGAAATTGTAAGTAGAATGCGCAGTGATAGGTTGTTAAATATTGTGTTTACGGTCCTGATTTTAACTCTTTCTTTTGCCGGAATTTTTTACCTGATTCATAAAATACTTTATTAGGTAAACATAAGTACATTGCATATATATAGTTATTTTTGTTGGCTCATTGTGGTTAAACCCTATGCATCAGCAATTCCTTTTCCATAAGCGTATAAATTGTTTGCTTCAAAGCAGGCAGGTTTTCCAGAGCAAGCCCGGATGTTTCTATTGGCGAAAGATACACCACCCTGTTCTCTCCGGGCCATAATTTCCACCAGGCGCTATAATGCCACCTATTTATTGTATCGGGGAATACTATGGGCAATATTGTTGTTTTTGTATTGATAGCTAATCTGAACGCCCCATCATAAAACTCTTTTAAAGGATTGCCTGTTTCATTAAAGGTTCCTTCGGGAAAGATGAGGATATTCCCTTCCCGGTTAAGGACCCTCCATAACAGCCGCAGGCTCCTGGACCGGCTAAATGAGCTGCTGCGGTCTACCATGATCACCAATTGCTTATATATAAATCCGATGATGGGAATTTTGGCGATCTCTTTTTTGCCCAGAGCACGGAAGTAACCGGGTAGTGTAGGAAAAATGACCAGAGTGTCCAGATACGAAATATGGTTGGCTACTACTATATATCTTCCTTTTGGGGGTTTATGGCCAATTTTTTTTATCGGCATACCGATCAACCAAAACCAACCGCTGGCCCATACTCTGATGATGGTGTAGATAGCCCTGCGTGCAGCGGCGTTGTTGCCAATACTGATAACGACAAAAAAAGGGAATGCAACAAGGATACTTACAGAAAATGTGATGAAAACGTAAGCCGTATATAATGGCTGCAATATTTTTCTCCACATAAGCTATGACGACATAACCGGGATATTCGGGCGGCCAACTACTTGCTTTCCTGACCAGGGGATAGTGGCCACAAAAATAACCAGGGCTACAAAAGAACACCAGAATAATCTTTTAAATTTCCTGTCGTCATCCATATTTCTTTTTGTTGCACTATAGCCCACATGTATCAAGATGATAGCGACCAGCATACCAACACTATGCTCAACCGTCCAAAAACGGTTGTATGTATTTGCCATAGCACCTCCGCTGGTTAGCACTGTCGCCCACCCTTTCAGGAAGTATAGTGAAAGGCCCAGCAATAATTGAAGGTCACAAAAAATAAGCAATACCAAGGCGCCCTGTTTGTTGGTTTTCAGGAATTTCTTTTTACCCATCATGCCCGCAAGGCTTTGTATCACTACGATGATTGCGAAAAGCAAAATAAAGTAGCGGAGAATACTGTGAAAATAAAGGAAGTAGGATTGCATATTGGGGAATTTAATTTTTAAAGATAAGGTAGATTTTTTTAAAAATATTAATTTCTGTGATTATTAGTTCATTTCCGGGGGCAAAAAAATTGATTGCCAAAAACCGGAATTGATGCCTTTACTACTGCCAGTTCATTCGACCACGCAGTCCGGTTATATGTGCCACATGATGCTGACTATGCCATGCGTACATGGCCGCCACCTCCCAGATTGGAAAGTTACGACTGTGCTCAGGGTGGTAGTAGGTTCGTTCCCATTCCATCGGCTGCAGTTGTTCCAGGAGCGCGACCATTCTGCGATGAAGGGTATGCAGCATGGTTACAGAGATATTTACCGGCACAGACTGTGTATCGGGCAGCTCTGCCCATGCGCTTTCACTATATGGCTTAATTGTGGGGTTGTCTTCGGTTAAAGCAAGTTTCAGCCTGATGTAGGCATTCAAATGGCTGTCGGCAATGTGGTGTACCACCTGTTGAATGGTCCAGCCGCCTTCGCGGTAGGGTGTTTGCAGCTGATGCTCATCCAGGTTTTCAATACATACATCCAGCCATGAGGGCACGGCTTTCAAAACAGATATCCATTTCTCCAGCAGTTGCGGAGTATATGCTTCCGGCCTCTCATATCTGCCGATTGGATATTTCAGACTTTCCAGGTTATTTTCCATAAGTTGACATATGCGATCCAAAGTACAAATTACTGAAACAAAAAAGCCGCCGTTAAGGCAGCTTCTTTGTTTAATTGGTATTATTTTTTCCCTTTCGGAGCGGCTTTTCTGGGTGCATTTTCGCTTTTCTCCGCATCTTCAATTTGTTTTAAAACTGAATCCGCAGGGTCCACTTCACGAAGCTTATCTTCATACAGTTTTATGTTATCCTTTTCTTTTTTGTTGAAACTGACTGCCAGGAGATATTCATAAGCAGTTTTAGTGTCGCTTTTTTTAGCGCCGCCTTGTTTGTAGTAGTCCTGTCCTACAGTATCTAACCATTGCTGAAATGCCGGCGCTGCAGTTCCCGTCGTAGCGTCAGAATCTATTGCGGCTAACGACCGTGCAACCCAGTAAATAGCTGGCGGCTGTGTTGGGTACTTTGCCTGGAATTCTTTAAATGCATTTACAGCGGCATCATAGGTCCTGCAATAATAGTAGGTGTACCCGCGATAGAAGTAATCTAATGCCTGTGTATTAGGATTAGCTTTTACCAGGTTATTGTACCAATCAGCAGATTTGCACCAGTCTTTCTTTAGTCGGAAAGCCTCTGCTATCTGGCGATAGATATCTGTTTTGTTTTGGGCGGTATCTCCTGCAATGCCTTTGTTATAATACACGCCTGCCGAATCTAGCATATCCAGCTTCAGGAACAGCTTGCCCAATTGTATATAATCGCCTGCTTTTATTTTAGCAGGGTTTTGCATCTGGAAATATGCGCGAAGGTTTTTTAATGCAGTTATAGAATCTCCACAGTCTGCCTGCGAGTATCCAAGTATACCTGTTATTTCTATTCTCTGTTGTTGTGTCAGTTGAGGAGCATTTAGAAGATCGCCGGCATATTTTGCCGCATCACAATAGCTTTGGGCTTCATACTGAATTTCCAAATAGAATATCTTATCAGAAAGCGTATTGTCTGAAAGATCCATGTATTGCTTCATGTTCTGTAAAGCCTGCTGAAATTTCCCCGAACGCGCATAAGCGTCCGCCACGGATTTATTTGGTAACGGGTTCGTAGGATCAGCGTTTTTAGCTTTCTCATAATTATCCAGAGCACTTTGGTAGTTATGAGCCTCATACCAAAGATCGCCTATGCGTGTATATGCGAGAGAATTTTTCTGATCTTTTTCAGTAACATGCTCATAATTATTCATAGCGTCGCCGCCGCCGCCAGATATTTTTCTGTAGGCATCCCCAATTGCTATGTGCACATCGGCATCATCCGTTTTTGTGAGTACGTCTGTGTACCAGGCAATGGCCTGGTGATAATCGGCATTGTCACTATACGTGATAGCATCTGCGGCAAATTTTTCCGGTACCCACTCTTTCTTTTTATTTTTTGCAGCTAGGTCTTTTGCTATCTGCATGCCTTTAGTGGCATCTTTCATGGCGAAAGCCACCCGGGCAGTACCAGATATATTTGCGGGGTCCTCCGGAAATTTTGAAAATGTAGTGTTCGCCTTTGCCGGATCGCCTGATTCGAGGTAGGAGAGACCCAGGAAATAATTAGCACGGGCATCACTTGTAGCAAGCGGCTCCAATATACGCTGTGCGCTTTGAAATTTTTTGTAATTATACATTTTTATTCCATCATCAACTGGCTGCTGGGCGGTTGCGCCAATGGAATAAATTGCGGCAACCAGCGTTATCATTAATCTTTTCATATTGTACGTCATAGTACCTGGTAAAATAATTATTGTTAAAAATTTATTGATTGTTAACTTTTGCTTCCCGTATCACCAGGCTGGACTGTAGCGGGAATAAATGTGCGTGTAAAAATATAAGTTGCCCGCCCTCGCTCGCCAGGAAATTCGCAAAACCTGTGCCAAGGCCGTGATAGCTCTCGCTATTAATATAATATAGGTTACGGCTCAGCGGATAAGACCTGAGCGCTACATAAGCCTGGTATGGTTTATAAAACTGTCCATCAGAATCATTTTTAAGGGACACTACTTTTACGTCGCGGATAAATGTACCCGCGCCTGAGGTGTCCTCATTTTCGTATACATAACTCATGCCCACAAAACCTATTGCGTTGACGTTTTTTGATACATAATCCACGACATCTCTATTTCCCTTTGCAGCAAATACATTGTTCCCCAACGCCGTGCCTCTGAGCAATGAATCTGTTATATACCGCACCATGCTCGATCCGCCGTTATCAACAACTACTGTGTATTTCTTCTTATACACTCCGGTAAGTATGCCACGCAGGGCATCCATGTCTAATAGGGAGTCGGTAGATTCATTATTGACGATGACTGCTATGCCATCCCTGGCAATAGCCATTGACGATGGCCATATCTTTTTTTGATCACAGAGATCTTTTTCTGCCTTCGTAAGCTGCCTTGTCACTAGAATGATTCGGGCTTTATTATCAAAATAATCTTTAAAACACTCTGCTTCAGGCTTATAGTGTATGGTGATCTTGGCATCCGGGTAAATACTGTCGAACACCTTTAATTGCTCTTCCGTAATGGGTTGGTAACTTTCATCCACTGAAATATCAATAACTCCCTTGCTTAATGTATCGGCGTGTTTAGGCGCCTCATCACAGGAAAAAATGATGGTGCTCATAAACATTAGGAAAAAAATATTTTTAAGCCATTGCATAGGGAGCGCAATTTTACACATTAATTTAATGAATAAGGGGTAGGCATATCTGTTGTAACAATAATTTAACAGCAAAAGCCGCAGATAAGAATTTTTCCAAAGGCGTTAGTTAGGTTCCTTTTTATTGGGGAAGACTGCTTTTACTCCCCTATATAGCCGAAAAAGACCGCCAACAACCATCATTCCTCCCAAGATATATGCAATAACCGGAGGAATAGTCATTGTCCCGAATGACCTTGCATAGATAATAAGCGTGCCTATTACCGTATAAAATATGCCCATCCCTATATCCATGCTGGTGCGGAAATAGCTTCGGGACCTTTTTCTTTCGTAATTTTCTTCGTAGCTCATCTGCATTATTTGTGCGGCAAATTTATAATAATCCGTTTTGTGAAAGTGCTATAATTCTAAGATGCATTTCAAAGCGAATTCCATAGAGATTTACTGTAAAACGTTAAATGATGTTTTTGAATATAATAAATGACATAAAATATTGTTAATAATGTAATTTACTGTATTGATCGCCTGTGGAATTTCTACCTTTCAAAATCTACTTTAATAAAACACATATTATGCTATACTCAAAACATTCCCCGGTAATTGTTTTTCTTTTTGTAGCGCACAACCTAAATGCCCAAACCACACAGAAACTAAATATTGAACAGGCAACTGTATTTCTCAGCGGCGCAGAGTTAAGCAGCACCGCCAACCTGAACCTCGCCAAAGGCGAAAATGAAGTCATGTTTACCAATGTTGCCGGCGACGTAAATACCCAAAGCATTACCGTAAGCGCGACTAATAATGTAGCTGTTGAATCCACTACATTCCAGAATAATTATTTGGGTTTGGAAGTATTGTCACCCCATGCCAAAGAGATAAAAGATAGCGTAGAAGTAGTTACTGACGTGCGTCAGCGGGCCAGTAACAGGATAACCGCACTCAACGAACAGGTAGCCGTTCTCCAGGAAAACCGAAAAGTAAGCGGCAATGCCAACGGACTGTCAACGGCAGAGCTAATTAAAATGCTTGACCTTGTTAACGCAAAAATGGAAGGCTATCTCAATGAAAAGACCAAGCAGGAGACACTATTGAAGAAAATAGATGAGCATCTCGCAAAACTGAATAAACAACTGGACGAAGAGCAGAAAAAAGGCTACCAGCCTGGTGGACAGTTAATTGTAAAATTCTATGCTAACGAGCCCGGCAGCAGTGATGTACTCATAACTTACTTGATACCCCATGCATGCTGGTCGCCAACTTACGATATAATGGCCGACGATATTAGCAGCCCAATAAAACTATTTTACAAGGCGAATATCTACCAGAACAGCGGCGTAAAATGGAACAATGTACACCTTGTTCTGTCTACAGGTAATCCCAAAGAAGGCGTATAGGCTCCTGTTATAAACCCGTGGTACCTGGCTTTTTATACGCCATCGTATTCAAATGCGGCTCTGGGCGCAGCGTCAGTTGCAGCATACTCAAAGCCCATGATAGATTTTGACAAGCCGGACAAGCATATATTGGTAAAGAATGAAGAGTCCTCTATGAATCAATATGTATCAGTTGATAATGCGGGTATCAATACTTCCTTTGACATTGACCTGCCTTATACGATTCCCAGCGATGGGCAACAACACCTCGTAGCTGTAAAGAAATTTGGGCTACCTGCTACTTACTCTTACTATGCAGTTCCTAAACTAGACAAAGACGCTTTTTTGCAAGCGCATATCACTAACTGGGAAGAACTCAATTTACTGCCAGGTCAAACCAATATTTTTTATGAAGGCACTTACGTTGGTCAAGGGAATATTGATGTACGCAATGTAAAAGATACCATGGATATATCGCTTGGCAGGGATAAGAAAATAGTGGTAAAACGCGATCGTGATACAAAGCTGCGCAGTGTAAAACAATTGGGACAAATGTGCGCGAAACTTTCGCTTATACAATTTCAATTCGCAACGCTCGCAAGGAAAGCATCAACCTTGTATTGGAAGATCAGATGCCTGTGAGCAATGATAAGGACATAGTAGTAGAAGATAAAGAAACCGGTGGAGCAGAATACGATGAAACCACCGGAATGATGAGATGGATATTATCTGTCAATCCCAATGAGCCAAAAAATATAGGATTCGGCTATACCATAAAATACCCTAAAGGGAGGACAATAACAAATATGAGGTAGAAAGAGCGAATAGCTATTCCTTATTAATTCTGAAATCCTGGATCAGGTAACTACCCTCTTTTAATTTCATCAGGATATACACACTAAATTTTGCATTTTGTGTATCGAAACTCCCTATCATGAATTTTGAGCTGTTATCGGGGGAGCCGTTTTCCATTACATCGAAGTCCCTGGGAAGATTCTTATCAAAGAAATCATGCAATACCACCTCAGCCTGGTTGTGGCTGTAAACAGTCTGCGCATTATTAATTGTAATTGGCACAAAGTTATCGAAATACTTTGCCATATCAGTAACACGATCGTTCTTAATAGCATTCACCATATCTTCTAATGGGGAAATATTATTTTGAGCCCGAACAGTAAGAAAAACCAATGTACAATTTGCTAATAGAAATAATTTTTTAAATGTAATATTCATAACATAAACACAAGCCCCTTTATATCAGTAAAACTACGGCAAAAACTGAGCCAAATATTCATTTCATAGAAAAACATTGAAAAAATAATGACTTACTCAATAAAATCCTACGTATATTCGTTTATTCATCTGCTTTCCGATACAATATTATCGAAAAACTTCCATAAACCTTCAAAATATCTTTGATCTTTGATATATATTAATTATTTTCTCACGCAAGAAGTTCACATGGTTTCATTCCGGTAATCCGTTTAAAGGCCGTGCTGAAATGTGATATGCTGCTATAGCCCAATATATTTGCCACTTCTGTTACCGTACACTTCCCTGTCTGCAGCAATTCTCTCGCTTTCACAATTTTCAATTCCTGCTGGTATTCATGTATCGTCTTACCTACTAATGCTTTAAATCCTTTTTTAAGGTAACATTCGTTCATAGCCACCTTACGGGCAAGTTCGCGGATCGTTATTAATTGGTCGGTATTGTTGTCCAGGATCGAGCGGGCATCATTGATTTTTTCGCGCTCACTTTCGTAAGCTAAGAAACGACAGGCCGGTACCTGGCATGATGTAAACGGGATGGTAATACATTCGAGCGCTCGCCTTAACAGGTGTATAGCTGTTTCACTTTGCTTTAATGACCTGGTAAAAAGGGTAGATGCAGCATTCTCTTGTAATTGCGAAAGTAATCCACGGGCTATTACACACACAGAAAATTGTTGTTCCGTAGTCTGATCAAAACGGAATGGCTGGTTCGCCATTAATGCCTCGGGAGGGTATTGCTCAAAAAAAGAAGGAAGAAACCTTAAAGAAACAACGGAGGCGTTTTTTGTTGCATCATCTTCAAATTGAAGAAAGCATAGCTGCAGACAAAACATTTGGTCATCAATTGGATAGAGATAAAGCATGCCGGTTTCTTCGGCCTGTGTATCCTCGGGCAAAGCAACCTCCAGCCATTCGGCCTGTATATAATTATTAACAGCGAGTTGCTTTTTGTTCACAACACGCCCCTCACCACCAATGAAACGCTCCACTGGGTCTGGCTGTCTTATAGCTTTTACGGTTGTAGCCTGCACGGATGCAAAGATAAGAAGTAAAAAAAATACCAATTGTCACCAAACAATCAGTATATTATTTCAATCATATAACACTGTAAAGCTTGCACTAAATCATATATACCACCAGCCCATCTCTTAGCTTCGGTTCAAACCAGGTGCTTTTGGGAGGCATTACATTACCGCTGTCCGCTATTGCAAATAACTGTGGTATTGATACAGGGTATAGCGAAAATGCCACGGCTGACTCTTTTGCATCCACTCTCTTTTGCAGGGCATCCATACCTCTTATTCCACCTACAAAGTCTATTCGCTTATCTACGCGCGGGTCTCTAATATTTAATAATTTATCCAACACATTTTGCTGGAGGATGGTAACATCCAGCACACCTATAGGGTCCGCGCTATATGTGCCGGCCCTGGCTACTAGTATATACCAGTTTTTATCTAAGTACATTCCGAATTCATGGGGCAGCACGGGTTTAAAGGCTTCCGCCCCCAACCTGGATATCTCAAATTCCTTTTCCAGCGCCTGGATAAACTCCGCTGGTGTCATTCCATTAAGGTCCTTGGCCACACGGTTATAATCCATTATCTGCAACTGGGTGGCAGGGAATATGCAGGTGACAAAATAGTTGAAGGATTCTTCCCCATCAACAGAGTAGCCATTATCCCTCATTTCTTTACATACTTTTGCCGCCGATGCAGCCCTGTGGTGCCCGTCAGCTATATAAGTGCAGGGTACATCCTGGGCAAAATTATGCGTTATAGCCGCCACTTTTGGATAGTCGTCCACAACCCAGAAAATATGACGGATACCATCATTCGCAGTGAAATCATATTCTGGTTCATGGGCCTGTTTCCAATTGTTAATAAGTGTTTGCACACTTGCACAATCGTTATAGGCAAGAAAAACAATTCCGGTCTGCGCGCCGGTTGTTGTGATATGATTGACCCTGTCGAGCTCCTTCTCAGGCCGGGTGAATTCATGTTTTTTGATCACTCCATTATTATAATCGTCAACGGAAGATCCGCAAACCAGCCCTGTTTGTGAGCGGCCATTCATCGCCAGCTCATAAATATAATAACATGGTTCATTGTCCTGTAGCAAGATTTTTTCCTGTATCATATTATCCAGGTTTTCCCTGGCCTTATCGTAGACCTGCTGACTATGTATATCCACATTTTCCGGCAGGTCAATTTCTGCACGAGTCACGTGGTAGAAATTATAAGGAACTTTCTTGAATTCACGGGCTTCAGCTACGCTTACCACATCATAAGGTAACGTGGCCACTTCTGCCGCTAATGCTTTGGTTGGCCGGAGGCCTTTAAAAGGAGTAATATTTGCCATAATGCCTAAATACGAAGGGATAAAATTTGATTAAAATGATTTCAACAACTAAACTATTATTTTGTTTTCATTTGTTAGGTGGATTTCCCCCGCATGAAAATGCCCTGAGCAAGGTCGTGGGTTTTCATTGGGAGAGGTTGGAGTTTTTCATCAGTCTTACTAATGCTTCCACATCTTCAAGGGTCACGGCATTATATAATGAAGCCCTAAACCCGCCCACCGAACGGTGGCCCTTAATACCACTGATGTTATTTTCTTCGCACAAGGCAAGGAATGCTTTTTCTATCTCCGGTGTATTTGCAGTAAAGCACACATTCATGAGGCTTCTGTCTGCCTTTACTTTTACATGCGGTGTAAATAGGCTGCTATTATCAATGGCATCATACAGCAACTGTGCCTTTTTTCTATTCTCTTTTTCAATAGCTGCTATCCCTTTAGCCTTTATCCAGCGCAGCATCAACAGGGATGTATAAACACCAAATACATTGGCTGTGTTGAGTATAGAATGCTCTGCGGCTTGTGCTTTGAAGTTCAGCATGGGTGGGACCAGCCGTGCCTGACGCCTCAGCATATCCTTGTTGATGACCACAAGTGAAACGCCCGGCGTGCCCAGGTTTTTTTGCACTGCAGCATAGAACAGGGAATACCGCGTATAATCGTGCTTGCGGCAGAAAATGTCACTGCTCATATCCGCTATGAGTGGTACGTTGGTTTTGGGTATATGGTGCCACTGCGTACCGAAAATAGTGTTGTTAGTAGTAAAATGGACGTATGCAAGTTGATCAGGAATATCAGAAGGCCACTCCGGTAGCCGGTCATAATTACTCTCTTTTGAAGAAGATAAGATTTGTACATCGCCGTAATGGATGGCATATTCCAGCGCTTCTTCCGACCAGTGCCCGCTATCTATATAACCTGCCGCATCCCTGTCTGACAAGAAATTCATCGGTATCATGCAAAACTGCATTCTTCCACCGCCGTGCAGCCAAAGCACATCATAGTTGTCATCAAGCCCGCATAATTCCTTTACCAGCAGCTCACTTTCTTTTACAATACCTGCAAATTCCTTACTCCTGTGCGGTAATTCAAGAATTGAAATACCGGTATCATTATATTCAAGTACAGCCTTTGCTGCTTCCTCCAGAACCACGAGCGGCAAAGCTGCAGGTCCGGCATTAAAGTTTATCTTTCGTGTCATCGGTTTCTTTTTCTTCTACAATAGTTATCCCACCGCTCACTGCAAATTTCATGGCCTCGCCGGCGGTCATAGTTTTTACAGGCTTTACATTGTCGCGGTCCGTTATGATCACCCAGCCGGATATGGCATAGGCATGTGGTAAGTACACAGCTACTTTCTTTTCCATACCAAGGTACGTCATATCGGCCTGGGTCATAAACCCGATGCGCCACATTTCAGGGACAGTGCTTACACAGACCCACACAGGTTTATTAAATCTCTTTTTATCACCAACAAACGATTTGATCACGTCTCGCACAGACGAATAAATATACTTAACACCCGGCGTATGCTCCATCAGGTACGCAAAAGAGTCGAACAACCACTTGCCGATAAAAAACCTGGTGCCAAGGTAACCAACTACGGTTACTACAGAAATGATTACCACAAAGCCCACCCCCCGCCACCGGATAAAGGGGAGTAGATTATCAACCCCCGTAAATACAGAGTACAAAACATAGCCCGTGATAGCTATTGGACTTAATAACAGCAGGCCCTGGAGAAAAGACCTTAGTAATACCGCTGCAATGCGACGCATAAAGCAAAGGTACATAATATAGAGAAACCGATATTGCTGAGTGAGATTACATACAAAAGCACTTTAAATCTATATCTTTGCGCTCATGGACCATACCATTATTATACAGCATATTGAAGACTGTGCCCACCATCTCCTGATTAGTGTTCATAAAGAGGAGGCCAATACTAAGGAAACCGGTATTATCATCAGGAAGTACGTGGAAACAGGCCATATCACTGCTGAGGAAGAAAAAGCGCTCAAGCTTCAACTTGAAGATACGCTCAAGATTATTGGCATCGTTGTTCCTTTTGTCCTGATACCTGGCGCATCAATAGTTATGCCTGTTCTTATAAAAATGGCAGGTAAGCATAATATTGATCTGTTGCCATCTGTTGTTTAATTGTCTTTATTATGATATTGAAACTGACTCTTGCCATTTGTGGTATCCTTATAAGCGGCGTTAGTAGATCTCAGCCGCAAAAACCAATTACTACGCATAGCCAGTCAGAAACGACCCAACTGACTTTCTCCGACCAGTCACAATCAAAAATTCAGATTTATAAAGACAGCAGTGTAGCGGATGGCATTACAGGCTGGAGATATAAATCAACTGAAGTAAATTACCAGGTGCTCTCTTTTGCAGGTAACCCCTTCGGCAATTTTTTCAGCAGTGTTCCATTCGAAAAGAACGAAATGGAATATTACATTGCAAAGACGAGTATGACAGTCGTTGCCAGCCAGGGGAGTGAAAGCTCAGATAAAACCTTCACAGTTGAAATAAGGCCCTTAAAAGCACCTAAGCATGCCCCTTTTATCATCAAACAAAACTGCGACAATCTATCCTTTGAATCCGACTATTTTAAGACAGTAAAATACGGTTGTTGTGGCGGCGATGACCAGTTAGCTTTCTACGATCTCCAGAATAAGTTGATCATCAAAGGAGACAGGGAAATAGTAGTTGCAAATATTCCAAACTCAAAAATCAAATTTTACGTAGCCTATAAAGACAGCTACCCCGACACTGCTTTTTTAGGCACCCTGTTTTTTAGTTATGGTCATCTTGAAAACTACCAGGTAAAGATCAAACCAACTGCCGCCCTGCCGTCAAAATGTGAATATAGAATACCTGACATTTTTATTGCTTCTACAAACCCGAAAGACACAGCGAGGGTCAACAACGAGTACCAGCTCTGGTCATTTAACGAACTTAAAAACAAAGATGACATCAATAATATGTCACTGAAGGTTGTGTTTGAATGCACAACTGAGGACAAACTCGATACCGTTGAAATTCCAATTATTAATGGAAAGCCATTTGGGAAAGATGAAAAAATTCAGGAGTACAGTTACCGGAAGAAATAACCAGCCGACCAGCTAATTCGCAACTTTTCCTCTTTGCTGTTTTCTCGCAACGCTATCTTTAACTTCACTTCCTACATTTGTTACTCAATCCATGTTCCGCAAACTCCTCAAATACCTCCTGCTATCCTCTTTTATTTGGGTAAGCCCCTTTAGGAGCTTAGGGCAGGATGCGCCCTGGGCAGGCTTCGGGATAGAAACAAGCGCCATAGCCTGCAAGGTGATCAAACATGAACCAAAATTCACACTCCCTATCCCTGCACTCACTACTGGCCTTGACATAGATCTTGTACTTAACACCTACGGCAAAAAGGAATGGGAGCAGCTCCGCAACTATCCCACAATTGGCATGGGTTTCAGCTATATCAATTATGGTATTGACTCCATCTATGGTCACTGTTTTGGTATGTACCCGAACATTACTGTACCCCTGGTTCACGGTAAAAACCTCGAATGGACTTTGCGCCTCGGTGATGGTATAGGCTATGTAACAAAGACCTACCGCCGCACAGCACCCGTGGACACTATCAATGTGGCTATAGGCAGCCATATCAATGACTTTGCCATGTTCATGACTGATCTGCGCTACCACATCAACCACCACTGGGACATGCAACTGGGCGCTAACGTTACCCACATCTCCGATGCCTCGTATCACAAGCCGAACCTTGGCATTAACATGATTGGCATACACCTTGGTTTTCGTTACTCTCCCGTGACCTCAAAGCCTGCCCACATTGTGCGAAAGCTGGAGCCGCTCAAAAGCAGGTGGCTGATGCAGGCGCGCCTCAGTATGGCCTATATTTCCAGCTACACACCCGGGGGGCCATTGTACCCTGTCTATATAGCGAGCGGCTATGTGAGCAGGCGCTGGTGGAGCAAGAACAAAGTATTTGCCGGCCTCGACTATGCGTACTACGAGAGCATCTATGCCTGGCTGCGCAATAACCAGATGGATGTAGGCCACGAAAGGCAAAACGCTTATAATAGCGCCGTGTTCGCCGGCAATGAATTTCTGGTGGGTAGGGTGGGTATCGTACTGCAATTGGGTTACTATCTGCAGCAGTCTGCCATACCCATAGCGCCCGTTTACGAAAAGGTAGGCGGCCATTTCTACATTGTGCGGCGCGAGCACGGGCCCATCAAAGAATTCTTCCTCTCCGCCTTCCTGAAAACCCACGGCACGGTAGCTGAACTGGGTGAAGTGGGAATTGGGTTTGGGTTTTAGAATTTCAGGAAAGGCCGCAAAGCCCAAACTTTGCGTGGTAAACGAAATGATCACAGCATTTATTGTGTGAAAAAAATATAGTGCCAAATCATTTTTGGACACAGAGGTATCAGCTATTTTTGGCCTCTCAAGGCCGTTTTGTTTTGCAGCATTCACACCTTAGAGGATACTATAATCATGGAAACAAAAGAAGAAAAAATATTAAACGCAGACCCGGCATTTGTGCTTGGTTTTCAGGAGATAGACAAAACAAAATTGTTGGTTGCAGGAGGTAAAGGTGCGAATCTCGGGGAACTTACCAGGATGGAAGGAATCAATGTGCCGGATGGCTTTTGTGTTACTACGAAAGCCTTTAAAAGAATTATTGGAGAAACACCATTGATCGGCGAACTACTCAACCAGTTACCGCTTCTAAAGGCGGAAGACCGGGATAAAATCAGTAGACTTAGCGGGCAGATTCGCAGGGCCATAGAAGAGAACGCCATCCCTGAGGATATAGCAGAAGAAATTATGCGCTACCTCACAAAGCTTGGTGAAAAAGATGCCTATGCAGTGCGATCCAGCTCAACCGCAGAAGATCTACCGACAGCATCTTTTGCCGGCCAGCAGGATACTTATTTGAACATCATCGGAAAGGAGGCAATCCTCAAGCACATCAGCAAGTGCTGGGCATCGCTGTTTACGGATCGTGCCATATTCTATCGCATGCAAAATGGTATCGACCAATGGACTGTCCACCTTGCTGTAGTAGTTCAAAAGATGGTCTTCCCGAAGGCGGCGGGAATTTTATTTACTGCCGATCCCGTCACTTCCAATAGGAAAGTATTATCCATTGATGCCGGCTTCGGGCTTGGCGAGGCCATGGTCTCGGGGTTAGTGAATCCTGATATTTATAAAGTGTATAACGGCAAGATTATCGATAGGAAGATAGGCATTAAGAAACTGGCCATTTATGCTCTAAAAGAAGGTGGTACGAAGCGACAGGAGATTGAGCCGGAGCGGCAGAACACGCAAGCGCTGACTGATGAGCATATTTTACAGCTAGGACGCATAGGCAGAAAGATCGAAGCCCATTTCGGCTGTCCCCAGGACGTAGAGTGGTGTTTGGCTGACGATACATTTTATATTGTGCAGAGCCGGCCTATCACTACTTTATATCCCATCCCTGAAGCCGGTGACCAGGAAAATCACGTTTATGTATCAGTCGGTCATCAGCAAATGATGACCGACCCAATGAAACCTTTGGGATTGTCTTTATGGCAATTAACGGCTTTTCGGCCTATGTTTAAAGCTGGCGGAAGGTTGTTTGTAGATGTTACGCATCAGCTGGCATCAGCTGCTGGCAGGGCGGCTTTATTAGATGTAATGGGGCAACACGATCCACTTATGAAAGACGCACTATTGACCATTACAGAGCGGGAAGAGTTTATTAAAACGGTTCCAAATGACACCAAAGAATTGAGTCCCATTAAAAGTAGTGTAGGTAAATCGTTCGCGGACATTCATTCACAAATCGAAAACGATCCGGTAATTGCTGCTGATTCCATCAAACGTAGTGAAGCAGGAATAGAAGCGTTGCAACAGAGGATGCAAACAAAATCAGGATCGGAATTATTTGATGCTATCCTGGAAGATATTCAGCAACTAAAGAAGAGTGTATCTAATCCCCAAAATATGGGTATGATTATGGTCGGCATTAACGCTTCGACATGGATTAATGAAAAAATGAAGGAGTGGTTATTAGATGAAAAAAACGTGGCAGACACGCTTTCTCTATCTGCGCCCAACAATATCACGTCGCAGATGGGCCTGGCGCTGTTGGATGTCGCAGATGCGATTCGCCCTTTCCCGGAATTAATTGAGTATTTACAACACGTAAAAGATGATAATTTTTTGGATGAACTGGTTAAGTTTGATGGTGGCAAGGACGCCAGGAACGCAATCTATGACTATCTCAAAAAATACGGAATGCGATGTGCAGGGGAAATAGATATTTCTAAAACCCGCTGGAGCGAAAAACCATCGACGCTGCTCCCGCTCATCCTCAGTAACCTTAGAAACTTTGAGCCCGGCGCTGGCAGTCGGAAATTTGAGCAAGGACGAAAAGAAGCTTTGAACAAAGAACAAGAGCTACTGGGTCGGTTGAGGCGATTACCCGATGGGGAACAAAAAGCCAAAGAGACAAAGCAAATGATCAGCCTGCTTTGGAATTTTATCGGTTACCGTGAATACCCAAAATACGGCATAGTTAGTCGTTACTTCGTTTATAAGCAGGCTTTACTAAAGATCGCCGGGCAACTCATGCAAGCGAGCGTTATCAGAGAAAAAGAAGATATCTACTATCTCACCTTTGAAGAACTGCGGGAAGTTGTACGCATCAATAAATTGGATTACCGGGTCATCAACGCACGAAAAGACGAGCACAAATTATATGAAAAGCTAACTCCTCCACGCGTGATTACTTCTGATGGTGAAATCGTTACGGGTCAGTACAAACAGGAAGATATCCCCTCAGGATCGATTGCAGGCCTGGCTGTTTCTTCCGGAGTTGTGGAGGGACGGGCGCGAGTGATCTTAAACATGAAAGATGCTGACCTGGAAGCCGAAGATATATTAGTCACCACATTTACTGACCCCAGCTGGACGCTATTGTTTGTATCCATTAAAGGCCTGGTTACCGAAGTTGGCGGACTGATGACCCATGGAGCAGTGATCGCACGCGAATATGGCTTACCTGCAGTTGTGGGCGTGGAAAATGCTACACGGCTGATCAAAGACGGGCAACGCATCCGGGTGAATGGAACGGAGGGGTATGTGGAGGTGCTATAGATCGAGATGTTTTGGGATCAACTGATCTATAAGCGCCTTGTTCGTCCGGTTGAGAAAGAGTATTGCGGCTACCACTAAGAAACTGAAAAATGTATGGACGATAATCAAAAATGCATTATCTTTACACCAGCAGTAATGGATGGCATATCATACTAATACAACTACCCACTTCGATAAGCAAGCAAAAAAGCTGTGTAGGAAGTATTCATCTATTATGCTGATATAGAGGCATTGCGCGCGTCTTTGGCCAAAAATCCTTTTCAGGGGGACGGGTTAGGCAATGGTTTGTATAAAGTTCGCGTGGCAATTAAGTCAAAGGGAAGAGGAAAATCGGGCGGCGCTCGTGTTATAACAATGGTGAAAGTGGTAGATGAAATCGTAATACTTGCTGCCATTTATGATAAATCGGATATGGAAAGTATATCTGATAAAGAATTGAGCGGCTTATTCTAAATAATAATACAAGTTGTATATGAACACGGATAAAGAGAAAAAGAGGAAAGCACGAAATAAGCAATTATTTCTTACTGAGCTAAAAGGAGCTTTTGAAGAAATTAAAGAGGCCGATGTACTTGCCAATGAAAGCGGACTGTCTTATCATGAGGCGTTTGATGTAGTTAAGAAAAACGGCGGCGCGCGTCCGGGGGCTGGTGCCCCTAAAAAGGCTACGCTGGCCACTAACAGATCTGTAAAGCTTACCGATGATGAATACCGGAAGATCATTAAAAAATACGGCACATTTACAAACGGTGTAAAGACTCTGTTGGAGGACACTAAATCTTCGGCCAGTCTATAGAGAAACACTGCTTTGTTGCCTTTTTAGGACAACAAATCGTTATTTATCCACCATTGTGTCTTTCTTACTGCTTTTATACCCATAATTAGTGATTTATTAGTTGTTTAAACGCTATATTTTCGTTACTTTTGTAAGGTTAAAAAATCTATTTGATTATAGATTTGTGTCATGTATCTGAACGTGGCATTTTAACTATTCCTCTTAGAAAATAAATAGTTTGGTTGTTGAATAATATGAATACTGAAAACGAAGTTTTACAAATACCCGCCATGGAATATGGGGCGGATAGCATACAGGTTTTGGAAGGTCTTGAAGCGGTGCGTAAGCGCCCCTCTATGTATATAGGGGACACGGGCGTAAAGGGCCTGCATCACCTGGTATATGAGGTAGTGGACAACTCAATAGATGAGGCGCTTGCGGGTTACTGTAAAAATATCCTGGTAACTATTCACGAGGATAATTCTGTTTCTGTTGAGGATGACGGACGCGGGATACCTACGGGGATAAATACAAAGGAGGGCCGGTCGGCCCTTGAAGTGGTAATGACCGTGCTGCATGCCGGCGGCAAGTTTGATAAAGACAGCTACAAGGTTTCCGGCGGGCTGCATGGTGTGGGCGTAAGCTGTGTAAACGCACTGAGCGAGCACTTGCATACCACAGTGTACCGCGAAGGAAAAATATTTGAGCAGGAATATAATGAAGGGATACCTCAATACCCGGTTCGCGAAATTGGCGTTACTGACAAGCGTGGCACACTCCAACATTTTAAGCCGGATGGAACTATTTTCAAAGACAGGGTTTACAACCGTGATATACTTGCCGGCCGGCTGCGTGAGCTGAGCTACCTGAATAAGGGGATCCGCATTATAATGACTGATGCCAGGGAATTGACCGAAGAAGGGCAACTGGCTACAGAAACATTTTACAGCGAAGGCGGCATTGTGGAGTTTGTAGAAATGCTGGACCGCACTGCAAAACGTGACCCCCTGCTATCGCAGGCCATATTTGTGGAGGCGCATGATAAGGAGACAAATGTAGCAGTGGACGTAGCGCTATCGTATAACAACGGCTACAATGAGCATATTTTCTCTTACGTAAATAACATCAATACTATAGAAGGTGGTACGCACGTAGCAGGTTTCCGGAGGGCTATAACCCGTGTATTCAAGTCCTATGGCGATAAGAATAAATTATTTGAAAAAGCGAAAGTGGAGATCACCGGTGACGACTTCCGCGAAGGGCTTACCGCTATCATTTCCGTAAAGGTTCCGGAGCCTCAGTTTGAGGGGCAGACCAAAACCAAACTAGGCAATAATGACGTGATGGGTGTGGTGGATGTATGTGTAAGCCGCGTACTGGAGGCATTCCTGGAAGAACACCCCAAGGATGCTAAAATGATCATTGATAAGGTGATCCTTGCAGCACAGGCGCGTGCTGCGGCACGCAAGGCGCGCGAAATGGTACAACGCAAAAGCGTACTTACCGGCGGCGGTATGCCGGGAAAGCTGGCCGACTGCTCTGAAAGAGACCCTGAGAAATGTGAGCTGTACCTTGTGGAAGGGGATTCGGCGGGCGGTACTGCCAAGCAGGGCCGCGACCGCAGCTACCAGGCCATACTGCCATTGAGGGGAAAGATACTGAACGTAGAAAAAGCCCAGGAATACAAAATATACGAGAACGAGGAAATAAAAAACATGTTTACCGCCCTGGGTGTAAGCGTGGGTACACCTGATGATCCTAAGGCGCTGAACACTACTAAGCTGCGCTATCACAAGGTCATCATCATGACCGATGCGGACGTGGATGGCTCGCACATCGCTACGCTCATTCTTACCTTCTTCTACCGGTATATGAAGGAGCTGGTGCTGCAAGGCTATGTGTACCTGGCGCAGCCGCCGCTGTATCTTGTAAAGAAAGGCAAGGAACAAATGTATGCCTGGACTGAAGAAAACCGCCTTGCTGCAGTAGAGAAGCTGGGCAATGGCAAGGAAGACTCTGTAAGCATACAGCGCTACAAGGGCCTTGGAGAAATGAATGCCGAGCAACTCTGGGACACTACCATGAACCCTGAAACGCGTACGCTGAAACGGATAACGATAGAGAGTATGACTTACGCAGACGAGATATTCTCTATGCTCATGGGAGATGAAGTGCCGCCCCGCCGTCACTTTATAGAAACACATGCCAAGTACGCCAAAATAGATATTTAATTGGGCGAGACAAGATAATTGCGAAAGCGGTTGGGTAACACCAGCCGCTTTTTACATTTTATATCTTTCTGATTTTTTTGTTAGTTTAGGATCTTCGAAGTAGCCACGCATCATGTTCGACAACAGTTCCATTAACCTCGATATTCTAAAAAAGAGAGCTTATAATTTAAGATGGGCTACCGTGCCTGATGGGGTCATTCCGCTCACTGCCGCAGACCCCGATTTTCCTTCTGCACCTGAAATTGCGGAAGCTATTTGCAGTTTTGCAAATGAGCGTTACTTATGTTACTGTCCGCCTACTGGACTGCCTGAATTTAATGAAAGTATGGCGTCGTATTTTCAAACTAAACGTTCCTTCGCTGCATCGGCAGCTTTAATCATTCCTGTTGATAGCGCGGCTTTTGGTATCTATTTAACCTGCAAGGCTTTTTTATCACCGGGTGACGAAGCTATTATTTTCGACCCGGTGGATTTTCTATTTCGTTACTCGGTAGAAACGGTGGGCGGTATTGCTGTACCCTTCCAGATACCGCCCGGCCCGGCTGCCGTAGATTTTGAACGACTTGAAAAACTGATCACCACACAAACCCGTTTACTCTGTCTTTGCAACCCGCTTAATCCTACGGGGAAGGTGTTCACGAAAGAGGAGTTGCTACAATTCGGTGAGATAGCCTGTAAATACAATTTGACCATCTTGTCTGATGAAATATGGAGCGATATAGTTTATACCCCTTACACCTATACCAGCATAGCCGCTATAAGTGAAGAAATAAGGAATAGAACAGTAACAGTTACCGGCTTCAGTAAATCGTATGGCCTGGCAGGCTTACGAATTGGCGCAGTCATCGCCTCGAATACCCATCACTTCAAACGGCTTATGGATGCTTTTTTGCACGGCTCTACCATTCATGGAGCCAATGTGATATCACAAATTGCCGCCGCGGCTGCACTAAATAAATGCGGGGAATGGCTAAATGCCTTTGTACGCCACCTGCAATCCATGAGAGATCTGTGTGTAAGTGAATTAAACACTGTTCCCGGATTTACCTGCATTTCACCTGCAGGGTGCTACGTAGCCTTTATAAATATTACGGGCACAAACCTGTCTGGTAGAGAAATACAGCAGTTGTTAATGGATACGGGCAAGGTGGCTGTAGTGCCGGGCTTAAAAGAATGGTTTGGAGCAGGGTCAGATGGTTATATCAGGATAAGCTTTGCAACATCCAGTGAAATTCTTGTCGAGGCGCTATCAAGAATTAAAAACACCATGTTTTCTATGTGATATTGCTCTGGTATCAAAATCATTTGCTTTTCGTCAGTAATAAAAAACAGGTCTACATGTGAAAATAAATGTTGTTTACTTAACCGGAACTAGTAAAGTTCAAAAGGGCACTTTGTGACGCCTAATTTATTTTTCCACTTTTCCACATATCGAAAATTTAACTGACCTCAACGTGGAAAGAATATTTCTAAGGTGTAATTTTAGCATGTATTAGGAAGTTTCTATTAAAGGAAGATAGTTTTCCTGTATTAAAATATTTAAATGAAAGTTGTAATTGTTGGCGGTGGAATAGCAGGTATAACATTAGGCATCTTATTGCATAAGAAAAATACAGACGTAGTTATATGCGAAAGGACTGCGGGTATGCCCATTCACGGCCATGCCTTCCTGATGCATAAAGATGGATTGGCCGTCCTAAATGAATTGGCTGAAAACAGCATAGTTTCTTTGCCGGGCAAAAAAGTAAATGAATTTTGTTTGCAAAGGCCAGATGGCAAGAAAATAAAACACCTGAAACTTGATTCCTGGCAATGTATCAAAAGGGTAGACCTTATCAGGTTTTTGTATTCATTGTTTCCAGGTGAAAAAATTCACCAGGGAAGAACCTTTTCACATTTCATTTATGAAAACGGCAAGGTCATTGCGGCTGCATTTTTAAATGGAGATATTGAATACGGGGATATTTTTGTTGGCGGCGATGGGGGCAACTCTAAAGTGCGGGAAGCCATCTTTGGCAAGGTGAACTTTACGCCCGTCCAGGTAAAGGAAATAGTGGGCGTGGTCAACAAGAATAAAAAATTATCGAAGCAAACCCCGAGTGTTTTTACTAAATTTCAAAGTAAAACGAACGGCGTGGCCATTGGGTTGATCCCTACATCCGGCAGTGAGTATGTTTGGTTCATGCAGTACGATTCTTCCGTGGTAGATGTATCCGACAGCAGCCCTGAGGAATTAAGCTCCTTTTGCTTTCAGCTCTTAAAAGGATTTCCCCCTTCAGTTATTAATATTTTGGAGTCAAATGATTTTGCTACCAGCTATGTATGGAACACCCGTGATTTTGATTTGTTGCCTTCTTTCCACAAACAGAATGTAGTGCTGATAGGAGATGCGGCACACCTTGCGCTGCCTTTTACAAGTGCCGGCACCACCAATGCTATCTTAGATGCCTAGACGTTGGCCCAATGCCTGGAACATGCTGTAGATTATGAAAAGGCATTCAAAAAAATGTATGACGTAAGCATCAACAAAGCGGCAGACCTTACCGCCGCCGCTCTTGACCGGATCGCGGAGGATTCAGTAGATTATGAAAATGCGTTTAGCAAATACTATCAGTTGAGATCGGCAGAAGTTTCGGGGCATATTTATTTTGGCCGGGAGCTGAAAAAACTATTCCTTAATCCCGGAGAATATAATGATGATGAGATACCGGTGCCGTTGGTGGTGCCCAAAAAAGATAGGGACCTGGAAGGCAAAAGCAAGCTGATACAAATATTATATTTCACTGACCCTATCTGTTCTACCTGCTGGATTTTGCAGCCTTTATTAAGAAAGCTGAAACTCGAGTACGATGACTATGTGAATGTGGAATACCATATGGGTGGACTGTTGCCGTCCTGGGAAGAATATCCTAAAGGACGCATTGGAAAGCCCTCTGATGCCGCGGAGCACTGGGAAGAAGTATGCGCGCTGCATGAAATGCCAATGGATGGCGATGTGTGGTTAGAAGATCCTTTATCTTCATCCTACCCTCCGTCAGTGGCGTTTAAAGCTGCCCAGATGCAGGATGAAGATAAGGCGCTGGTATTTTTAAGGCGGATCAAGGAAATGGTTTTCCTTGAAAAAAAGAACATTATCAAATGGGAATTCATGGAGCGGGCAGCACTGGATGCCGGGCTTGACGCCGCCCGGCTGTTAAGAGATTTTCAAGGCCCTGCGAAAGAGCGGTTTAAAGAAGATCTTGTTTTGACAGAGAAAATGGGTGTAACGGGTTTCCCAACATTGTTTTTCTCTAATTGCTCTGATAAAAAATTCTCTTTAAAAGGGTTTCAGCCTTATGAGCGTTTTGAAGAGATCATCCATACTTTGATCCCTAACGCAAAAAAAGAAGAGATCAACACTGACCCGCAATATTTATTTGCAAAGTTTCCCACCATGACCACTAAAGAATTCTCATTTCTAAGTAAAACCTCCATGACCGAGTCTGCGGGCATACTGAGCGGACTGTTTGAAAGCGGGTATCTTGATAAATATCAAAGCAAAAATGGCATGATCTGGATCAGCAAGTATGCTGAACAAGGATGAGCCATCTGTGGCTGTCCGCCTTTCAATGGATGCTCATCCGATTTGTTTGTTATGTAGCTGAAAGAAAGAAAGAATCGATTTTTCTTCCATCACGAGGTTGCCGTTTATATCTTCATTAATGCCAGCTTGCAATCGTCCGAATATTTCCTGTATCTCCATTGGTTCTTTATTCCACCAGATAGGATGTGTCAGTAACTGGCATTTTTTATGCTGCTTAATGAAGCCTAAAACATCAGCATGATAAAAAAAAGTTTTCCGGCTGTCGCTGATGTAAGGTATGTTTTTAAAAAACTGGTCATCATAAGCGTCTCTGAATAATGGAAATTGCTGCCTTACGGGGGATTTTGCCGGTTTGTGCTGCGCTATAGTTCTTATGGGCAAACCTGTTGCATCTTCAAGCGAACTGGCAAATAGGAGTATGCGTTTTTGTCTTTGTTCTTCCGTAAGTTCTTCAAATCCCGTGCAGTCATAATGCAACCCGCACTCATGCCCTAACCCTGCAATTTCTCTTAATACGCGTATTCCATCTTCCGTTAATGGATTATAATACGGTGCTGTTAGCAAAATAAAAAAAGTAGAGGTAGCGCCAGCTTCATGGTCCAGTTGCGCCATCTCCAGCGCCTTATTGAGGGAGAAATCAACGTCATGCCGAAGGATCACATGCGGGCCTTCATATCCGGCGGCATCTTCAAAGCCCATTATCCGTCTGCCCGAATCTTTAATATTATGCAATAAATCAAGGTAACTTTTATGGCTAAAGTCTATCATTTTTTATGCATTGATTTTCTCTTTTCTTTAAGTTTATTAAGATTGCTTAATGGAATAGTTCGGAATGGTTGGCCTGAATGTACTTTTATCGAGCGCCGTCGCAGGTAATCCCTCAGGTCTTCTGACAGCAGGTTTGCATCTCCGGTTACTCTTAATTCTTTTAAGTCAAAATGAACATTCCCTTGTTTGCTCTGAGGTATCTCTCTATAGGAAAGTGATATATCGGGCAAAGCCTCTGCTGGCAGTTTGGCGGGAGTATTTCCGAAATAGATAATGGTCCAGGTCCTTTCCTCAAAAACAACCGTAAGAACAAGATTATTCCCGGGTATTGTGCTTACTATCTTTAATCCTTTTGGTTTCAGTGTGGCAGCATAATCTGTCAGCACCGTTTCCATTACCTCATCTATTTCCACATATTCGAGCGCTCTTGGATAGCTGCCCTTGCCCTTCACTATTACTCTCGCCGGGTTGCCACTGGCCAGCGCATAAGCCGGTATGTCTTTATTTACTAATGAGGCCGCAGCAATGGTGGAATAATCTCCAATATTCACTCCGGGCAATATAACCGAATTAATGTATAGCGCACAATTGCTGCCGATTGTCACGGGCGCAAATTTTGCACCATAGCCCATTAGCAATGGCTGGGAGGCGCCATGTGTAAGCACTATAACATTGCAACTGAGTGCGGAGCTATCACCGATAGTTACTTCTTCTGAAAGATTAATAAAAGCTTTGTCCATTATCGCTACGTGCGCTCCCATTTTAAGGTAGGAGTTTGGCCCCTGGCTACCGCCACCGCCAATGATCACATCGTTTTTAAGCCAAAGGAATGCACCGGCGCTGACACCCTGACCGGCTATAGTTACCCGGTTACTGATTACCGAATGCGCCCCTAGTCTTAAGTACTCATTCAGTTCTGCCTGTACTGCATTCCCGATCGTGCTCCCTTCTGCAAGCTCAATATCGTTGCACAGTAATATGGTATTATCCCCTATTTTGCAGCCATTTCCAAGTGCTAGCTTTTCACAAATAATTTCCACATTGTCGCCGATGCTGATATCGTCACCCAAAATCACCTCATCAGCCTTTATGAAGCTGTTCTTTCCTATTTTGAGGTTTTCGCCACGTTGGATTTTAGCCGAATGTATTTGAGTATCTGTCAATGTATTTTTTTTAACTAAGAGCAACGGGGATCACATAATAGAGCTTCATTTAGCTATTCTTATAAATTCAAAACCAAGCTGCATATAAACATACTGCGCTTCGCAAGTACGGGTAAAGTAACAAGGGTACCCTACCTTATTTCCCTGGTTTTAGTATGCCCTGGTACTCGCTCGGCTGGTTTATTAGGCTAAGGGCTTTGTCCAGTTCCTTGTCGTACTGCAGGCCCTGGGCTATTCGACCCCGTACATAGTAGTATCGCGAAGCGATCTCGCTTTCCAACATTTCTTTTACTTGTTCTTTATGTTTGAGCAGGTCTTGTTTTTTGTCGTGGGAGAGTTTGGTCTTTAATGCATCGAACTCGTCTTTGGCATCATCATAATACTTTTCTTTTATCGCCATTCTTGTCAACGAGTCAAGGCCGACTTCTGTTTCTGTTTCATATGAATAGTCCTTATTCTCCAGCCATTTTGCAAACTGATCGAACTCGGCAGCAGTAAGTGAAAATTTGCTGGCTAATGCTATAGTTGGGTGCTGGCGGTTGTATTCAGTAGCATAATCAAACAAGTAATTTTTGGTATAGAGGGTTACCGCTATCAGGCTCATGGGCTCGTCTTTTATGTGTATGTCGGGTTCCACGCCACCGCCGCTGAGTACAGTACGGCCAAGTTTTGTTTTGTAGGACTTTTTCAGCGAGTCGGGCATATAGCCTACGCTGCCATCGGCATTGCGGTGCGCATAGTCGAGCGCTTGTATGCAGCGCCCGCTGGGCGTATAGTAGCGGGCGATGGTTAGTTTGAGCCGGGCATTGAAACCAAGCGGCCTGGTGACCTGCACTAAGCCTTTACCATAAGACCGCTCGCCAATTATTACACCACGATCCAGGTCCTGCATTGTTCCGGCCACAATCTCGGATGCAGATGCCGATGAGTGGTTGACAAGCACGGTGAGCGGTACATCTTTATTCCATACATTACCCGGTGTTCTATATTCCTTGTCCATGTCAGGAATTTTGCCCTTTGTACTTACTACCAGCTGACCTCTATCCACAAATATATTGCATAGGGCTACCGCCTCATCCAGCAGCCCACCCGGGTTATTCCGGAGGTCGAGTACCAACCCCTTAAGTGCAGGTTGCGCTCTTTGCAGGCTGTCGAAGGCGTCTTTTACCTGCCTGGCACAGCCTTGAGTGAATTGCGTGAGCCGTACGTAGGCTATATTATTTTGCTCGCCAATAAGGCTGTAATAAGGCACGCTGGAAATTTCTATTTCTCCGCGTGTCACCGCCTTTTCTGTAGAGGTATGAGTAAAAGCATCTTTTACCCTCATGTTTATTTGTGTGCCGGGAGAGCCTTTCAGGAGTAAGCTGAGGTCTTCGATGCTTTTGCCCTTCACAACCTGGTTATCTATTGCTTCTAGCAGGTCACCGGGATGCAGGCCCGCTTTTTGCGCAGGACTGTTTTCATACACATCGCCGATATATATATCATCACCCTTGCGGCGCATACTGGCGCCTATGCCGCCGTATTTGCCTGTGGTCATAAATTCATACTCTTCTATGTCTGACTCGGTAATGTAATTTGTATAAGGATCCAGGTCCTCCAGCATGGCGTCAACTCCAATTTTCACTAGCTTGCCCGGCTCGATTGGGTCAACATAATACGTGTTCAATTCCTTGAAAAGACTTGCGTAAATATCCAGGTTCTTTGATATTTCAAAGTAGGGATCATTTGGTTTTGCCCGTATGAAAAAAAGTACTGTGGCAGACAACACAACCCCGGCGACGAACCCCTTAGCCTTCTTTAATTTATTCAGTAACTCCATAGCGTAATCCGCATTTATTTTTACAAGGCAATGTACGAATTTTACACCTGTAAAAAAGATGCAATAACGATAAAATCTGTATGAATCGCGGGAAATTGTTATAATTATGGTAATTTGTATCACCATTAAGCCTTTTCGTGCTATTCATTAGATGCTTAAGTGTCGCTGTTGTATGAACTGCAAAACCTACCTTTTGATACTTCTTATTTTTGCTACTGGCATAACCAGTCATGCGCAAAAGCCATTTACAGAGGGTACCGTTATGTACAAAGTAACACTGGAATCAGCCGATCATAAAATATTCAAAGGCACCTATACTTTTATTATCAAAGGTAGCCAGGTGAGAAAAGAAATAAAACTGAACAACGGCTACCAGGATATTGTGCTCATAAATTGTGGAGCTAACAAAGTGTATTCCCTTCAAAACAGGAACGGTAAAAAATATGCCATCGAGCTAAGCATGCCTGATATGCTCAAAGCGCAGGATAAATTCAGGGATTACACCATAAAAAACGAAACAATCAACGGAAAAAAATTGGCAGGGCAAACTGTTTTCAAAGGGAATATCACTTATAAAAATGGTACAGCACCGGAGATATATTACACAAAAGACTGGTACCCATCGCAACCTGTTACTTTTGAACGATTCCCGGATGCCAAATTTTTTCCCATGTATTTTTCATATACAGATGAACATGGGATTTCCATGGAATTTGAAATAGAGCAAATAGATCCTGGACCTATTGAGAATGCCGAGTTCAGGATACCAGCAGACTATAAGATGATCTCTAATAAAGAGTATAAAGAGTTCAGCCAGTAGAACCGCAATCTCAAAGGGTGGTGCTATTTACCCTGCATGGCTGTATCGATCAACACTTTAGTAAATGTTTCCCAGCTATACTTTTTCTTTTCGTTGAGGATATTCTGATGCAGGTTGGGGATTGACCCAGAATGGTAGAATTTCAGGATAGCATCGGCAATAGAGGCAGGGGCGGGCTCTGCAACAAAACCAACTTTACCGTCGGGTACTACTTCAGGCAAGCCCCCTACATTGGTGACCACCATTGGCTTTTCAAAATGGTAGGCAACCTGGGTAATACCACTTTGCGTGGCATGTTTATAGGGCTGTACCACCAGGTCCGCAGCGCTGAAATAATAACGGACTTCGTCGTTGGGAATAAAGTCTGTAGTCATGTGTACAGCGGCCTGTAACTGATGCTCTTCAATAATTTGGTTGTTGGTAGTCGCTGCATCTTTATTATAGTATTCACCGGCCACTATCAGCTCTATACCTGACGCTTTAATGCGGTCATCAGCCATAGCCATTAACAGCAGGTCGAGCCCTTTATATTCCCGTATAAAGCCGAAGAAGAGTATGTAATTTTTACGGGGGTCAAGTCCTAGTTTTTTGCAAGCCTCGGCCTTGCTTACTGCTTCACCGTAGTTGTCATAAACTGGATGGGGGGTAAAACACGCCGGCTTGTCCGTAAATGTCTTTACATCTTTCAGCACATCTTTGCTCATAGTGATAAACACATCTACCGGCTTAATGAAATACCTGGTGAATTGGGTGTCCCCAGGCCGCTTTTCGTGTGGAATAATATTATCGGCAATACATAGTACGCGTGTATGTTTATTCTTTTTGACCCTTCTGAGTATGGTGCCAAAAGCAGGCCCCATAAAAGGAAGCCAATACCGCACAATCACGAGGTCAAAGCTTCCTTTTCTTATTTCATTACCGGTCTTTAGCCATGTCAACGGATTAACCGAATTAATGGTACTCTTTATTGCAAGGCCTTTTGGCGCAGGTTCGTCGGTAAATTGTGTTTTTCCCGGAAAAAGGAAAGAAGGATATTGTAATGAGAAGGAATAAATAAACACTTCATGGCCCTGATCTTGGAGTACCTGCGCCAACCTTTCATTAAAAGTAGAAATACCTCCGCCCCGCAAGGGATGTGCCGAACCAATAATGGCGATCTTCATTTGAACAGCGTTTTAAAGTGTTCCTGCGCCGCCTCATAATCATCAGGAATACCAATGTCTATAAAATAACTATCGCTGATGCAGCCGTAAAATTTTTGCTCCCCGCAGAAACGCTCGAGGTAATCTTTCTCAAACGAAAATTTTTCTTTTAGCGGTTTTGCGAGAAAGGCTTCAGTATTGATACAATAAACACCTCCATTGATCAGCCCTTCTTCACAGAAATGCTTTTCTTCAAATGATGTAATGATGCCATGCGCGTTAACATTGACTACACCATACCTGTCAAATTGGTGCATTTTTTTTAATGCCAAAGTAGTTGCGGCTGCATTTTTTTTATGAAAGGCCAACTGTTCCTGGATATCAACTTTAAACATGGTGTCACCATTCAATACCACCACATCATCTGTGGCGGCTTCTTCTATTGCGGCAAGTATACCGCCGCCAGTACCCAGTGGCTCATTTTCAATGATACAATCCACTTCAAAATAGTAGTCCTGCTCTTCGAGCCAGTCAGTAACCACCCTGTGTTTATAGCCCAGCGATAAAATAGCCCGGGTACATTTTTGCTGCGCCAGGTATTCAAAAATGTAAGACAGGAAAGGCTTCCCATTTACTGGCGCCATGCATTTAGGATTGGCGCCAATAACCCCTTGTAATCTTGTACCTAAGCCGCCCGCCAATATAATCGCTTCCATTGAGTTAAAGGTTAAATGCTCCATGTCACTAAGCCTCTTTCAGTAAACTGATAAGGGCTGAAATCACCTCCAAATGATGCCAATGCTTTTTTTACTTCATATCGTGTATTGGCCGGGCAATAGAACATCATAAACCCACCTCCTCCTGCGCCCGAAATCTTACCTCCCGTTGCCCCGGCTTTTAGCGCCGCGTCATATATTTCATCTATAGAATCATTGGATATTCCGTTCGCCATTTGCTTCTTAAAGCGAAAGCCATAATCAAGTATGCCGCCTATTTCATGGATATTACCTTTCAGCAGCGCCTCTTTCATCATGACCGACTGCTCCTTTAGGTGATGCATAGCATCAATAGACTGCTGGTTGTTGTCTTTCACATTCTGGCTTTGTGTTTCGATAATGGTGGATGATAGTCGGCTCGTGGCTGTAAAATAAAGCAGCAGGTTATTTTCAAGTTCATAAAGATATTCCTGCTTTATGCGTAGCGGGTTTACGATCACTTTATTGTCCTTAAAAAACTCCATGAAATTTATTCCGCCGAAGGTGGCGGCATATTGGTCCTGTTTGCCTCCGGCCATTGCCAGTTCTACACGCTCCACATCATACGCCATCTGTGCTATATCATATTCGCCGAGCGGCAGGTTCAGCCATTCGGCAAATACACCGATAATAGCCACCATCAATGTAGATGAGCTGCCCAGGCCTGACCCTGCCGGCGCGTCAACAATGGTAGATAATTTAAAACCTGAGGGCACGGGGCCATACTTTGATACAATATAATTATAGGCTCCCTTTGCCAGATCAAGCATACCATGCATAGGGAGAACATCCGTTTTGTCGTGCGAAACCAGCTCTCCACGGTCAACCGCCTCAATGATGATCTTATGATCTTCAAGCGGCTCTATAGTGGCATAAGCATATAGGGAAATAGTAGCATTCAAAATGGCGCCACCATATAAGTCGCAGTAAGGGGTTACATCGGTTCCTCCGCCTGCCAGCCCTATTCTCAATGGTGCTTTACTTCTATAGATCATAATGTAGCGGCTAAAATTAGCAAAATACATGTTAAGCGTTATAATAATCCTGCAGCTTCCAGAAGTATGATAAGTTCATTATCATCTACAGTTTCTTTTTCTGACTTGTCGTAAACGGAAAGCAGGAATACATTTTGCTGCACTACTTTTACACAAGTTATCACTCTGGCACCACCACTTTTCCCTTTCCCTTTTGAAGTAATGGACATGCGAATCTTATAACAGCCTTTCCCAATTGATATGCCCGTGAAAGGATTATTCGCTACCATATCAATTAGATTCGCTAAATCTTTATTTATAGAGGGATATTTTTTGACAAGGGTTTTAAATTCTTTCTGGAAAGAAGATGTGACAAATATTTTATAGCTCATTGAGAAATTCTTGAGCAGTTTTAAGTTTTATTTTTCCTTGTGTGTGCAACTCCACTTCATGCAATGACGTTTGGAAATCCGCTACCCATTTTTTTTGCTTTGCGGAAAGCTTTTTGGCTGTTTTCTTTTCATCAACTACCACGAAATCAAGTTCCCTCGCAAGCAGCATAAAGAAAGGGAGCTTGCTATCAGGAATATTTATTATTAGCTCAGTCATTGGGTAAGATTATTAGCAAATTTACTAAACTTAGAAAAATCCACCTATAAACCTTTAAAAACTTACTATGTCGTCCACCCAATTTCACAAAAAATTACAACGCGGCATTATTTTGCTATCTGATTAATCTGTAAACTTGTAAAAAGAAATAATATAATTATGATGGATCCTGTATCGCAACCGGTAACAATGGACGCAACACTTGCTATTCAGCAACTTGTGGAGCACATCGAAAAGGTAATACGTGGTAAGCGCAAACAGATAGAATTAGTGATCAGCTGCCTATTGGCAGGTGGCCATATCCTCATGGAGGATAATCCCGGTACTGGTAAGACCGTACTTGCGCGTACCCTGGCGCAGTGTATCAGCGGTGAGCGGGAAGGAGAGCATGTAATATTCAAGCGCATACAGTTCACTCCCGACCTCCTGCCTATGGACCTCATAGGCACACATATATTCGATGACAGAAATAAGGAATTCATCTTTAAAAAAGGCCCCTTGTTTTGTAACATATTGCTGGCAGATGAAATAAACCGGGCCTCCCCCAAAGTGCAGAGTGCCCTGCTGGAGGCAATGGCTGAACACCAGATAACGGTGGGCGATAATACCATGATACTGGAACGCCTCTTCTTTTCTATAGCTACCCAAAACCCTGTGGAGATGGAAGGCACCTACCCGCTGCCGGCTGCCCAGCTCGACCGGTTCTATATGAAGATATACTTCGGTTATGTGGACGAAGCGACTGAACTGAACATTTATCGCGAATATCTCGACATTGCTAAAAATCTCATTGACCTGGAGCAAGTCATGAGCATGCGGGATATACTCACTTTACAGGGTATGGCCGGCGAAGTGTTTGTACATGATGAAATAGTACACGCGGTAAGCAACATCGTGCGCAATACACGTGAGCACCAGGATATTACACTTGGCGCTTCCACCCGCAGCGGTATTGCTTTCCTCAAGTGCCTGCGTGCCTATGCGTTGGTTAAAGGCCGTACCTATGTAATAGAGGATGATGTAAAAGACATTGCCCGTCCTGTTATTGAGCACCGGCTCATCTACCGCAATAAAGATGGCAAGCTAAAAGCGCTGGATAGCATCATCAATAAAGAAACAGAGCGGCTCGCCAAGCTGAAACTTTATGCCTGATCGTTTTAATTGCAAAAGATACTTCATTCTGATTGGCATACTGGCTGTAACGCTGTGTGCAAATGTTTCTTTTGCCCAAAAGAAAGATAAGGCTGCTGACAATGCGGCTGCCGCTGCAAAGGCACGCTCTACTCCACAGCAGTTCTGGCCGCCGCACCCGGCGGATAAAATGGAGCAACGTTACTTTGATATAGATGTGAAGCGGGCCAGTGGCATTAGCGCGGAAGATTATCTGCCCCGTTCGCGGGAGTTTAAGCGTATCGATAGTACCTACTATGTAGGCTGGATGATCGAAGGCGTGTACAAATACGACCATGCCGAAGATTACCTCGGTTTTAGAAATGCCTCAGAGCCACTGGAGCGCGCACTGCAACTGATAGAACACGACTATGCTAAGGCGCTTGCTACGCGTACCAGCGATATTATGGTGCTATATCCTATCCGCCAGTTCCAGCCAGACTATTCGATGATTGCTTACTACTTGCTGCAGTGCTATATGAATACGGATCAGATGGATAAAGCTTACAAGCTACTGCGCCGTGCACTGCACTGGAAATTCCAGTTGCAATATAATCTTGACCCCTACAACTATCTGGCTTGGATCGTGCACCGCAACCGCTTTTATACCGGCTCCAAATACAGCTTTCTCAAAAACTCAATTGAAGAGAACGAAAAATTGGCCAATCACTATCTTGATACCTGCTTGATGTACATTGTAAAAAATGAAGCGATCAATGAGCCTCTCACCAAATTTTTTCCTAACTATAAGCAGAATGAAAAGATGGGGGTTTACCATTACAAAAACATATTGTACAGCTATTCGTTCAATATAGATTCCGCCATGTACTACTTCAATCTGATGAAGCAAATGGGGCGGCTGCCGCACAATAACTACGCAACTTTCCGCAGCATTATCGGTGATTTCAAAACCGCTGATGCAGAATACAAACTGGCAGCCCTGCAGGACCCTGCCGATAAGCGCCTGCAGGAATGGGCCTACTACACCACAATATTGAATATCTACAAGGCAAAGCCCAAGACTGGCATATTGCTTGCACGGAATATGATCAAAGCTGCGGGTACTACGCCCGGCTATGGATGGTATAATATTGCTCTGGCACGCTGTATGCTTTATGATGGTCAGATCAGTGAGGCTGACCGCTATGCAGAGAAAGCTGCCGGATTTAAAGAGCTGCATATTGGCACCACTTTGGGGCAAACCCAATACGATTTCAGCGTACAGCTGATAAAGCTCATAGACAAAGAGCAGAGTTGGCAGATGGACCGGTTTGAGCATAGTAACTGGTGGTATAATCCCAATGTGCTGCTGAGTATGGCCCGCAAACTCAGCGAGAAATACCTGCAGCAGTTCCTGATCATAAACCAGTTTTCCCAAAACCCGGAGCGCGATAGAGTGATCTACAAGCTCTTTTCCACGGAGAGCACTGTGTCGTGGGATGAAATCTGGTACCTGGTGCATGATTTCAGCAATAAATATTTTATCAATATTTTTCACAAAGAAGCAGAGACAGACAACAGGCCGCTCATTCGCAAATACTTCGCATTGTTTACAGCCCGGCTGCAGATGCAGCAGGGCAAGTATGCGGAAGCCAAAAATGCACTCGACAAATTGCTCCGTGATCCTGAGATAGACCCCGACTACGAGAAGCTGTTTATAGCCCGTATCTACCAGGCTGAGGCCGAATGTGCGGCAGAGCTAAAGACTGAGGCTGCACAAAATGAATGGCTATATCGCCTGTATCAGGAATATCCTCAACTGGTGCCTTATACCGGTATGCAGATGAATATGCACCTGCATATTAGCGGTGAGGTAGACCCTGCAGTGGAAAAACGCCTGCGTTCCTGCAATATCAACTGGGTCACTAACAGCAGTATTCCCGGCCCTGAAGCCTATGTGATATTTACCCACACAGGCAATAAAAAAGACATTACCTATTATGTGCTTGATAACAGAGGCAACTACCTGGTTCAAAAACAGGCTTTTGCCTGGCAGAAAGCGGAAGAAACCGGAACTAACCTCGCCTACCGCTTATTTAATATTGGCGGTAAGGAGCCTGAAGAAGAGGACTAAACGATGGCTGTAACTACTCAACTATTCAACCTATCACCGGCGATTTTTCCTGTTCCCCAGTCTGCCAAATAAAATAATGCTTATATTTATTTTCCCGGTCACCCAAGTTTTTGTTGTAATTATACGTCTATATTAAAGTACCTGTTTTTATTCATATGGAACTACTCTAATGAGGTATAGTTTACTTTTATTGATAGCGGGTATTATTCCGTACTTTTCTATTGCCCAAAATAATGGCGGTAGATATGAAAACAGGTTATTGTCGCCTGCTGCCAAATATTATAAGCAGCAACTCTCAGAGCAGGTATTGAAGCAATTAAGTAAAATCGATTGGAATCATATCGATAAAAGGACGACAGGAGGAACAGCGCTTTATACCATACCTGTGGTAGTACATGTGATACACAATTACGGGCCTGAACTACTACCTGATACCGACATCTATAACCTGATTAACGGTATTAATAGCTATTTCCTCAAAACCAACCCTGATACGGTAGATATTATTGACAAATTCAAATCAGTTGCAGCAAATACACAAATTGCATTCAACCTGGCCACCATTGACCCCAATGGCCACCAGACAAAGGGTATTGAACACATTTTTTCATACCTCACATCTGTTAACTATACAAACGACAATTTTGCAGATCAGTCAAAATTAAGCCAATGGCCGCAAGAGAATTATTTGAATATTTGGATCGTCAATAAAATTAGCGCTCCATTTGGTGAATTTGGGGGGTATTCTTATACCCCTTACAATGCCGCATATGTACCCTATCACGATGGCGTAATGCTATACTACGGCGATTACAATTACCCCACATTCAACTCACATTATTTTGCGCAATTTTTAAATCTTCCAACCCCCTGTGGCTATTCCACCGATTGTATTGACAATGATGGCATTGCAGACACTCCACCTTGTGGTTCGGCTGCCAGGTATGGAGGGTGCGCTGATTTGTATGATACAACATGTGATACTCCAAACGTACAAAATATCAATTCAGATGCCATTGATACTTGCGGTATCATGTTTACTTACGGGCAGGGACAATACATGCAATACGTCCTGCAAATAGACATTGGGAACAGGGATAGCCTCGTAACGCCATACAATTTTACATCTACCGGCATGAACCTACCAATGCCTGATATGTTGCCGGTGGCAGATTTTAGCGTGGGAAGAGGGCTGCTCCCAAATCATTTCTTCTGCCTGGGTCAGAATGTGCTCTTCTCCAATGCAAGTTGGAATGATACCATAATTGCTGCCTCATGGGCATTTTCTAACGATGCTGATTCATCAACAAGTTCATCACTGACTACCGTCAATAATACATTTTCCAGGACGGGTTGGGTTACCGTATCTCTTGCTGCTACCGGCAATAATACGGGCACCACCACGCTAACTAATCCGCAGGCATTATATATAGCAGACACAACACCTGTAAATGCGGTAGGTTTTGTCGAGGAATTTAGATTGAGGGGCGACCTCGAAAAATGGCCTCTGTTTAACTATTACAATAATAACTTTAAATGGCAGCTTGCCAATGTTGGCTATGATGATGGGGAGTGTATGCAATACGTAGGTTTTGACAGCAGGCCATTTCCTGAAAATGCCACAGGAACCCCGCAGGGAGACATTGATGATCTGTTCTCCCCCGTATTTGATCTTACTGGTTTTGCCGGTGGTGATTGTTATCTGAACTTTGAAACTTCAGGCGCTACACTTACTGCCAATACCAGGCAGATGAACGATTCTATGGAAATAGACTATTCTACAGACAGGAGTAATTCCTGGCACTTGTTAAAATGGCTCTCTAAATTTAATCTCGACAATAAAGGATCGCTTACCATTCCTTACGCACCCCAATGGATGGGCGATTGGGTAGCCCATGCCATCCCCATTCCGGCCAGTGTTCGCACCAGTCAAACTATTCTTCGTTTCCGCTACCATCCCGGTGCGGATTCTCTCGGTAACAGCACAGGCAATAATTTTTATTTAGACCGCATCAGTTTTAATGATATGCCGGAAAGTGTTCAGAATATAATGCCCGCAACGCAAGGTGTAACGCTAATGCCTAATCCTACGCAAAGCAACGCTTACGTAATCATCAATGAAAATACACTGATCACAAATTGCACGGTAACTGTTTCAGATGTTGCGGGAAGAATAATCTATAAAGCGAATGTTCAGGTTAATAATCAAACAGGGAAAATAGAGATACCAGGCAGCATAATAGCAGAAAAAGGATTATACCTGGTACATATAGTTACCGACAGAATAAACCAAACAGAAAAACTGGTCGTTTACTAAATAGGGGAGTTTGCAAAATACGGGTAGAAACTCCGTCAGTACCGCTTTTCGCGGTCAGACGGATGTTTCGTTAAGGGCTCAAAACGCTATGTCGGCTTCATCGGGCTCATGTTAAAAAACAACTTAGACTTTGAAAACTATGCGTCATCCATTTAAAACTTATTCCCTACTACTGCTCCTCGCCATATTGCCATCTGCTCGCCTTCTGGCCCAGGGCGAAAGTTGGTTCACTCCATTAAATTTCGGCTTAATCCCCATGGCTCCGACTTCGGGCCGCTATGACGATATTTTCTTTATCAGCCACGATACAGGCATACTGGTTTCATCCTTTGGCATCATCTTCAAAACTTATGATGGTGCAGCTCATTGGGAATTAAAAAAAGCCACGGCAGAGGGTATATATTTCAGGAGTGTGGAGTTTTCCGCAGATGGTCAGGTAGGCATAGCAGGTACAGTGTCAGGTTATGTGTACCGAAGTGCTGACCGGGGAGAAACATGGACTGATATTTCATCCAGCATTTCAGACACCGGCGCCGACCAAAAACGGATTTGCGGGTTGGGGCATTTTGGTGATATATTTTACGGTGTAGGATGGTGGGGTGGTACACAGGCCCGTTTTTATAAAAGCCTGGATGCAGGTATAACATGGACAACGAGTTATATAGACACTGGCCTCGCATCAGGCCTGGTGGATATTTCCTTTCTTTCAGCAAACAATGGTTTTATTACAGGTTATCATGCCTATAACGGAACGATGCGCGAAAGTATAGTATTGCATACTATGGATGGCGGTAATACATGGACTAAAGTTTTCTCAGATACTATTATTGGTGGCAGGATATGGAAGATACAATTTATAGACAGCATGTATGGCGTCGGTTCCATTGAGCCCATGTATGCCGATACAGTTGCAATCATAAAAACAACGGATGGCGGGAATACGTGGCAATTGATACCTATAGGGCATACAACTGCATGGACCTGGATAGATGCCGGTACACAGGGGGTGGGCTTCCTTAACAGGCAGCAAGGCTGGGTAGGCGGCTATTACAATGGCATGTTTGGTACCAATGATGGCGGACTTACCTGGGATACCCTCAGTATAAATGAAGAGTGCGACCGCTTCTTTTTAATTGACAGCACTATCTATGTTTCAGCAAATACTGTTTATAAGTATGGCAACCAGCAAACTGAAAAGGTGGGCGCCGTACCCCGGCCATCTTTCGTACACAAGCTTTACCCCATAGCTCCAAATCCGGCTACTGGCAATGTGCAGATAGAATTTGATATAAACGTGCATCAAACCAATACCGTACTGGACGTTGTAAACATAGACGGCCGAAAAACTTACTCCGCGATGAAAGGCTATCTGAAACCAGGGCATTATTCCTATACATGGGATGCTGCAAATGCCCCAAATGGCAATTACATTATCTGGCTCGGCACTGATGAAATACCCATGGTGCAGAAGTTTGTGCTGGAAAGGTGATCCTATTAATTTATTAATTATTGTAGAAGAAAATCTATGCACCGTTGTGATAACGCAAAATTAGAAATCATTATTCTGACTATTCCTTCAATTTATTGAAGTGTAATAATCCCGGGTAGATTTGCAACGTTTATGTTCGGCGGAATGGTATACATACTGTCATTAAGGTAGTAGGTCATTGCGCCCGTACACCCGTTGGAACTCATCTTCTCCGCTTGTAAATTTATACCGTTTATCTTCCATGTCTTACCCGCCGCAGGAACTTCTACAATATAATCGTAAGAGAAATCAAGATATATCGTATTGTGTGGAGACATTTCAAGAGAATCTGCTCCTGGCTGCATTTTACTGGTGTATATCTTGCTATCCATAAGCTGGTTAAACTGTCCGTTTTTAGTATACCCTTTCAAAAAAATTACGTGCAATGTCACACTATCGAAATTCTGAAAAAAAATCTCTGGAATTGCATTAGTACATAGGCGTTTGCAGTTGCAGTTTAGCAAAATACTACTTATCAAAATAGCCGACAAAATAAAGAATAAACGACGATTCATAGGTGAAGTTATAAAAATGCTTCGCAACTAGCTCTTCATTACTTGAACAATCAAAAAGATTGTCTTCCAAAATTTCACATTTTATTATGTTAATCTAACAATATTTATTTTGCTTTTCAAATTAATTACCATAGCTTCGCACAGGTTTAATCCCATGTTGTAATACTGGGGCGCTTTGGTTTACGGCCATCAAAAATGTGTCGCCAAAATCAGGACGAGACATTAACCCGGCGAGGTAAAGCCGAATTGACCATTTAGACATGTTTAGCGATAAATTAGTAAGGTTTTCAGTCCATTTAGACAACCACGAAGACAACCACAATCATTAAGACTATGACTTATATCTTCATATTTATAGTGTGCATTTGTGTAATGTATAGCCCATTTCGGCTTGTTTTGTGCGATTTATACGTCAAAAAACCCAGCAGTGAATCAGCAATATGCTCCAAAACCCCCAGATCCTTCGAACGGATCTTTTGGAATCAATTTCCTAACATCACGAAGACATGTTTTGGCAAGGTGCAGGTACGGGAAGAAAGTTTCACTTTGATAAAATACACGGAAATGTCAGGGTCTCGCAAGCAGATATACCACCTGCGAAAAAAGTTTCACTTTTGAAAAATGCACGGAAAAGATCGTATGTATGAAAGCCTGCTCTGATTAAGCTTTTCCCTTGGAAAGAAAGAGAGTTCTTGTAAAAAGGTTGTAGATTAATAATGACAA